>MDTD01072191.1_pt1 | contig 15634 bp, 11 predicted proteins | sample 811221 | NCBI WGS metagenome assembly MDTD01 (sample SAMN05326646, study PRJNA326480) | marine metagenome | isolation source: seawater | place: Pacific Ocean: South West | collected 2011
ACCAAGAAGTAGTGTTCCCTTTGCGGCCCAGTCCCTACTGCTTCCTGAGCCATACTGGGCTCCTGCTAGAACGATTAGCTGGGTTCCCTCTTCTTGGTATCTATCGCTTGCTTCATAAATCGGGGTAATCTCGTTCGAAGGGAAATGTGTAGTTAGCCCTCCTTCTGTTCCAGGTGCAGTTTGATTCCTCATCCTAATATTTGCAAAAGTTCCCCTGACCATCACCTCATGATTCCCCCTTCTGCTTCCGAATGAGTTGAAATCTCTTGGCTGCACTCCTTTGCTGAGTAGATACTGACCTGCTGAACCGCTACTGGGAAATGCTCCAGCGGGACTAATGTGGTCAGTGGTTACTGAGTCTCCAACCTTAACCAGTACCCGAGCGTCAATTATCGGCTTTATTTCAGGAGGATTGGGCATTACTCCCTGTAAGAATGAAGGTAGTCGAATATATGTGGACTCGTCATCCCATTGGTACAGTTCGCTTGGCTTGCTGGGAATGGCATCCCATTTTGGCTCACTGAGTACATCCGAATACCTTTTGACGAACATCTCTGGACTAATTGCACTCTCAACTGTGCTGCGAATCTCGTCATCACTAGGCCATATTTCATTCAGCATTACTGGCCTTCCGGATTCATCAAATCCCACTGGTTCCGAGGAAAAATCAATGTCAAGCGTACCTGCCAATGCATACGCAACAACTAGTGGTGGGCTTGCTAGATAGTTAGCCTTGATCTTCTGATGAATTCTTCCTTCGAAGTTCCTGTTGCCAGAGAGCACGCTACCCACGACTAAGTTGGCCTCATCAATGGCTTCTTCTATCTCGGGATCTAGTGGACCTGAGTTTCCAATGCATGTCGTACATCCATATCCTACGATGGTGAATCCAAGGGAGTCGAGTTCCTCCGATAATCCAGAGGCATCATAATATTCCTTGACTACCCTGCTTCCGGGAGCCAAACTTGGCTTAACCCAAGGCTTGATCGATAGTCCTCTATCCCTAGCATTTCGAGCCAAAAGTCCTGCTGCAATCATCACACTAGGATTGCTTGTGTTGGTACAGCTTGTTATTGCGGCGATGACTACGTCGCCATGTCCCAAGTCACAGCCTCTTCCGTCGATTCTATACTTTTCCTCATTCCTGGAGGGATCGATCCCATGGCCCTGATGCCCCACCGGAGAGTTGAGGCTGTTCCTCCAATGTGATTTCATATTGGAAAGTGAAACTCTATCCTGGGGCCTTTTTGGGCCCGATAGAGAAGTTTCTACCGACTCTAAATCTAGTTCAATTTCAGATGTGAATTTTGGGGTTGGGGATGAGTCGGTGTAAAAGAGGCCCTGGGCGGAAAGGAATCGCTTTACATCTCTGACATGACTGTCATCTCTACCAGAGAGTTTTAGGTAATCTAATGTGGTCTGATCGACTGGGAAAAAGCCGCAGGTTGCCCCATATTCAGGAGCCATGTTAGCTATGGTAGATCTATCTGGTAGACTGAGATTTGAGAGGCCTGGCCCATGGAACTCTACAAACTTCCCAACACATCCGTGCTCCCTAAGCATCTCTACGATTCTAAGAGTCATATCGGTAGCTGTAACGCCAGACTTCAACTTTCCATATAGTCTGAATCCCACAACTTCCGGGAGAAGCATGTAAATCGGCTGACCGAGCATTACTGCTTCAGCTTCTATTCCGCCGACTCCCCAACCCAGTACTCCTAGTCCGTTAATCATGGTAGTGTGAGAGTCAGTTCCAACCAAGGAGTCTGGCATCCATAAACCATCCTCCTCTCTTGCAACACTAGCAATCCATTCCAAATTTATCTGATGAACAATACCCCTTCCGGGAGGGACTGCTCTAAAATTGTCCAAGCTTTGTTGGCCCCATTTTAGGAATTTATACCTCTCAAGGTTTCTCTCGTATTCAATCTCTAGATTTCTCTCTCTAGCGTCAGGGAAAAGACCCGAGACGTCTACTTGGACAGAGTGATCGACTACCAGATCTACCGGGACTTGTGGGTTTACTTTGCTTGGATCGCCCCCCAGTTCTCTCATTGCATCCCTGAGAGCAGCGATATCCACAAGAGCTGGGACTCCAGTAAAGTCCTGAAGGATTACTCTACTAGGGCTAAATGGAATTTCGGCAGGAGTCATTTCAGGGGACCATTGCGCAATTCTTCTTACGTCCGCTTCATTTACTAAGAATCCATCACATTTTCTCAGGGCTGACTCCAACAATATTCTTATCGAGAATGGAATATCCTCCAAATTGCAGACTCCGGAATCTTCTAGTGATTTCAGGCTCATATAATTCGCATTAGTTCCATCTGACTTCTCAAAAGTGGATAGAGCTCCGAAAGGATCAATTTTTCGCATAATTTCACCTAGTCATCTAGCCACAGGGAGGGGTAAATGAAGTTGACCTATTATTTTGCTAACCTAAACTACCCTAGCTGAGAGTATTATGACATCACTGGTCGGCTTATTACCACCATCGGTATCGGTCTCACTGATTGCAGTAACATGCTCAATTCCGTCAATAACATAACCAAACACTGTATGGCAGCTACTTGCAGAGCAATCCTTCCCAGCTTCCCAATCCAAGTGTGATGCTTCGCCTTCTTCTGGAACAATGTAGAATTGACTTCCATCGGTATTCAGACCTGCGTGTGCTGCAGCCAACGCTCCGGGAGTGTGTCTCAAACCATTCTCATGCTCGTACGGAATAGTCCAATCCTCCTTCTGGGAACATTCAGATTGGGGCCTCTCCTGACCATTGCACCACCCATAGTAGTTTGCAGCATAACCACCAGTTCCGTCGCCTCTCTCAAAATCGCCACCCTGGATCATGAACCCCTCAATCACTCTGTGGAACTTCACACCGTCGTATTGGAAGTTTCTAACATGGGTTAGAAAGCTGTCTACGTGCATTGGGGCTTCGTCCTCATACATCTCGATTTGAATATCAGCAGTTATAGGTAGGCCGTTAACTGAGTATTGTACTTCCATAATCACAATCGGATTATCAGAGTTATCCAAAAAATCGGAGACCAATTTGATTGCGACCAAGGATGCGACTAATGACAAGACCATTGTCATAAGCCCTAATGGAGTAGGATTGCCCTGGTCAAACATCTGAAATCCAAGCCCGAGAGAAATTGACTTTTCGTCCATCATAGAAGCTAGCTTGTTCATATTTCTCCTGATATCCTTGTTTTTTGGGTCGATTGCCATAGACTGATTGTAATTCCTGTATGCCTTCTGCCAGTGGGATTTCTGATTATCCGGGTCTAGGACACCCAACTCTGTTCCGGCGTCTGCAGCTAACGCGAGTGTCTTAGCCTTCTGGTTATCGTTTTCGATACTATCCCAAGCGGCTCTGAGTATCTCCAATGCTGCTTCAGGATCGTTCTTTTCAGTCATTAATGAGTTAGCATCATCCCATGCTTTCTGCAAATCTTCCGGAATCGGCACGGCTCCTCGAAACGCCGTTCATTGAAAATAGCAACGGATACTCATGCAATCAGAATCACGGATTTTTGTATGGTAACCCCTAAGACCCTGAGTACCCGCCCAAGCTTCGAGAGTAGCACTTGTAGTGACGAACTGGGGACTAAGAGAGCAATGGCAAAAATCGTAAACGATTTCATAATTAACGTTGCAACAGCCAACGGAACTGGTTCTCAATCATCAAATCTGATTATTCTTCATTCCATGTTCGAGATGGGAGTTCCCGTGAGCGGCAAGAATTTGTTCCCGAGTAACATCTCCGGATTGCCGACTTGGTTCATCATCAGAGCCAGTGATAAGGGCTATCAGGCTCCTGGCGATGTCACTAACATCCAGATCTTGATGAATAAGGACACCTGGATTAAAGATCTGGAGAAGTTGGATCCCGGGACAATTGTGGTATACAACGAAGACGTGAAAATGCCTGTGGAAAGAGAAGATTGTGTTTTACTTGGTATGCCAATGACAAAGATGGCAAGGAAGATCAACGCCAAACTTGGTAGGTTGATAGCGAATATGTACTATGTTGGTGCTGTAGCACATTTGTTAGGAATTGATGAGTCCGCGATAAGGTCGGCCGTTAATGGGCAGTTTAAGGGTAAAGAGAAGGCCGTCGAGCTCAATATGCAAGCTATATCGGAAGGACGGAATTTCGCAGATGAGAACTGGGATTTCAACTGTCAATTTTGTGTGGAAGAACGGGAAAAAGACCCTAGAACATTCCTCATAGAAGGAAACGAAGCTGCAGCGCTGGGTTCGATTTATGGGGGTTTGACAATGCTTTCATGGTACCCGATCACTCCTTCTTCCTCATTAGCAGAATCAGTGATATCATGGCTGCCTGAGCTTAGAAGCGATGAGAATGGAGAGTTGACTTGTGCGGTGGTGCAAGCTGAAGATGAGCTAGCTGCCGCTGGTATGGTGCTTGGTGCGGGCTGGGCTGGTGGCCGGGGGATGACATGCACAAGTGGGCCTGGAATATCCCTGATGTCAGAGTTCATTGGTTTGTTCTATTTTGCAGAGGTTCCTGGAGTTATATGGGATGTGAACAGAGTCGGCCCCTCCACGGGCCTTCCAACCAGGACTCAGCAAGGGGACCTAACCATGTTGTACGATGCCAGTCACGGCGATACCCAACACATAGTACTCATACCTGGTACAGTGGATGAATGCTTTGAATTCGGATGGAGAGCATTTGACTACGCAGACAGATATCAGACAATTGTATTTGGATTCAGCGACCTAGACTTAGGTATGAATAGGTGGAGAACCAATGGTTTCGAATATCCGGACTCAGATATGGACAAAGGAAAGGTGATCAAATCCAAGGAAGAGATGGACTCCATACCTGATTACGGCAGATACAGGGACGTGGATGGAGATGGAATTCCCTACAGGACTCTCCCGGGGAGTGGATTGGACCCCATCCTATACAGGGGGACTGGACATGATGAAGATGGAGTTTATTCGGAGGAGCCTCATGTTTATCATGATGCTATGGCTAGATTGAAGAAAAAGATAGAGGGGTCGAGAGAGCATCTCCCAGCTCCAATTATTAGAGAGGAGGAGTCAAAAGAAATTGGGATTATCTTCTACGGCTCAATGGAGAACACGATTGTTGAGATAGATGACATGTTGGAAGAATCGGGACTTTCAGTGAGCACTTGCAGGGTTAGAGCATTGCCAATTCATCCTGAAGTACAACAGTTTGTGAGGAGACACGAAAAAACAATAGTTCTAGAAATAAATAGGGATGGTCAGATGTATGGCATTATACGCAGAGAGTTCCCAGTTGATCTACTGGCCAAGATGTCTAGCGTTGCCTACAGTGACGGAATGCCCCCAAGAGCTAGGGTTTATGCGGATAAAATAAGGAAAGTTATGGGGCGATAATAGATGCTGAAGTTGAATGTACTAGACCTAGAAAAATCTGAGTATCAAGGCGGAAAATCTACCCTTTGTCCCGGTTGTGGTCATGACCAGATCTCCAACAACATTATATCCGCTGCGTGGGAAAACGGGATACCCCCTGAGAAGATAGCAAAGATGAGTGGTATCGGTTGTTCCTCCAAGACACCAGCATACTTTCTCGGGAAAAGTCACGGATTCAACACTGTTCATGGAAGGATGCCATCGGTGACCACCGGAGCTAACATGGTTAACAAAGACCTCAGTTTTCTCGCAGTGTCAGGTGATGGAGATACTGCAAGTATAGGCATTGGCCAGTTCGTCCACGCGATAAGGCGTAATCTCGACATGGTTTACATCGTTGAAAATAATGGCGTCTATGGGCTAACTAAGGGACAGTACAGTGCAACGGTGGAAAAGGGGTCTAAGAAGAAGAAAGGAGCTATTAACGAACAAGCCCCAATCGATTTATGTGCCATGGCCATCAATCTTGGATGTAGTTTCGTCGCAAGATCCTTTTCGGGAAGCAAAAAACAGTTGACAGCGCTAATAAGGGCCGCGATGAGTCATCGAGGAATGGCTTTGATCGATGTGATATCCCCCTGTGTTACTTTCGCCAACAACGACGAGTCATATCGATCATACAACTACGTGAAGAAGAACGACGAGGTGTTGCACATCCTAGATTACATACCTCATTTCTCCCCCCTTGAAGAGGTCGAAGTTCCAGAAGGAGAGTTTAGAGAGGTTGATCTTTTTGATGGCTCGACCCTTAGACTTGAGGCACTGGCTGCAGATCATGATTACACCAATCCAGTATCGGCTTTGAGTGCTATCCATGAGGCAGAAAAAGAAGAAAGGCATGTCACTGGATTGTTGTTCTATAACTCAGGCGTGCCAACCGCCACTGACTCACTAGGATTAAGCCAGACTCCGCTAGTTGATTTACCAGACTCCGAGCTGAGGCCAGATAAGGATAGTCTTGATACGGTGAATGGCACGTTCAGGAGCTAAGTTCCGGTTTTTCCTCGGTTTTGTTGAAATATCTTGGCCTATTCGGTCTGATTACAGTCCCTTAGTGTAGTGGTCCATCATACGAGACTCTGGATCTCGTGACCCTGGTTCGAATCCGGGAGGGACTACCATCGGGAATTTCTCAGTCTACATACTGAAAGAGAAGTTGAGAGACCCAACTAACTATCATCACAATCATGAACCAGCCCAACGTTGTCCTGACCCATTTTGATGGAGGTTTCTTTGGAGGGAATGGATCGATACCAGCTTCTAGAGCCTGCGAGATTATTTGCAGCTCCTCCTCTATTGTCTGAGGAGGCCTCATCGAGTAACTTCCTCTGAATGGATAATCATGTTTGTCTAACCTAGCATTCGTTTTCAATCATTACGATAGGGAGATTGAAGCCAAATATGCCCTCGAGCACGCATGGACGAGACCCCGGAGGGATTCATGCCTCCCAAAGTCAGTCCAAGTCAGCCAAGATCATCTGCTTCAGTTATGCTCACTAGAGTAACGGATTCAGGACATGAGATTCTGTTGGGAAAGAGATCCTCAGATCTCCCTGCTTTTCCTGACCTTTGGTCATTTCCAGGAGGTGGAGTTAGTAGTGTAGACAGGAAATCAGCTGAAGTAAATCCAGATTGGCTACCTAACAAAAATAAGGAAAGGGTTGCAACTTTCACTCTCCTGAGAGAAATGGTAGAGGAGATCGGGATTTCTCCAGATGGCAATGGCGGGTTTGTAGAGGTTGAAAGTGATGTCAGAGAAAGAGTATGTGAAGACAAGTCGGCTTGGAGGAAGGAGGTGGAGTCTGGGAATATCTCCATAGAAGCATTCGTTTGTCAAGTGATTACCGATAGGGTCACTCCGCCCCAGTCTCCAATGAGATTCCATAATCTATTCTTCCACGTAGACATGGGATTCTCCAAGGCTGAACCTTCCTTCCCCCCCTGTAGAAGTGAATTTGTTGAGTTTAGGTGGTGGGATCCAAGAGAGATTATTTCAGCTTGGGAGGAAAATAGGCTACATCTTCCTCCTCCAATAGTGACAATATTTAGGGATCTGATTCAGGAGATGAAGAGGGGAATGGACCTAATTATGGCTTGTAACGTCCTAAGTAAAGACCCTCCATCTGGACCACACAGATTCGAGTATGCCTCAGGAGTTGAGTGCATTTTGATTCCGACCAATACCCTCCCTCCCGCGACACATACTAACTGTTTCGTACTAGGTGAACGGGGAGGAATGAGAGCCATTGTAGACCCTGCAATAAAAGACGAGGAGGGATTCGATGAACTCAAGAAAAAGGTGGATGAGATCAGGAAAGATAAAAGTGAGATACTCTGTACAATTTTCACTCATAGACATCAAGATCATCTCGCGGATATGGAGATGGTCTCACAAATTTATGAGGCGCCCGTATGGGGTAGCCCGGAAACATTGGAAGCGATTTCGTATAATGGGGAGACTGTGCCTATTCACGAGGGTGATTCTTTCAATCTTGATGGACCTAAATTCGACACAAAATGGGAAGTCATCGAGACTCCTGGTCACTGTCCAGGACAGATTTGCCTAGTTGGGGAGCAGGGCATAGTTTCAGCAGATAACTGTACGATGGTCGGATCAATACTAGTACCCTCAAGCGATGGCGATATGGGGGCTTATATTTCTGGACTGGAAAGATTGAGAGACATCAACCCCCATACACTCTTCCCAGGCCATGGACCACTAATACCAAATCCGAAAAGATTGCTATCAGAGTATATTAATCACAGAAAGGACCGTCAAATGAAGGTACTAGAAGCTGTCAAATCAGGTCATAGCTCGATCCAGCAGATTGCCAAGTCAGTGTATTCAGATACTCCAGATGTTAATCCTGCACTATCACAAGATCAGGCCCTTTCACATCTGAAAGATCTATTGCGAACAGGAGAAGTATTTCTTTTATCCGGCAAATACCAAATATCCTGATTTTAAACTGAAAATTCAAAGCTATTGTTTTGCACCAATCATCGATTGAGATGGCCAAGGGAGATAGGTGGTGGGAAGATGAAGAGGAAGATAGTCCCAAAGAGAAAGTAGAAGAGATGCTCGACAAGGCTGAGCTTAATAGGCTCAGGAGAGAAGAAGAGCTCGCTCAAGCCAAGCACGATGCTGAGATAGCCGAGCTCGAGAGAAGAGAGCTAGAAGCCAAAGGCAAACAGAGTAAGGTTACTGAGAGCTCGTCCGTGAATGAAATCGTAGAGAAAACCATTCCAAGTGAGATCCAAGTGGATTCCAGTAGCAGGGAGCTGGCGGGAGGGGTTCTAGGACTGTGGTGGCTAACTCCCATGGAGGCAGTCTCCATTGGCATCTCAGGAATCCTCGTGATTTTCTTCTTCGGGATGGGAACCGTTGTGTCGGCAGGGGAGTCAGAGTGGCTGCAAACAGAAGCTACAATCACCAAGAGCGAGCACGGATGGGAGGTATATGAAGTGGAAGAATGCTATGATGAATACGATTGTTATTATTACGATGTAATAGACTGTTTCGGCTATCTTGACTACTCTTACATCGTAGATGATATGGAGTATGTGGGGCTAGATCGCTACATTATGATTTACACAACGGAAGACTATGTAGGTGCAGAATATGATTGCGCTGATGAATTCGAGAATATGACTTACTCGGTCGGCAGTCAAATTCCCATTTGGTATGATACAAAGAACCCCGAAAAAAGTAGCTTTGAGGAATATTTCCCGGGAAGTGTGGTTTTATTCTTTTGCTGCGTCCCAATTTTCCTTCTTTTACTTGTTGTGACTCTCCTGAACGCGAGATTTAGTAATACTCCTAAGTTAACATACTCATTTAATCAAGGCTTCAGCGGCTCCAATCTGGATGGTGATGTTGTGGTACACCACCACCATCATGGAGGAAATTATGGTTCGAGGATGGGTGGTCTTTTTGCACCACTTATGATTAGTCGTCGAAGAGGTAGATTAGGCGGAAGATCTGGAAGATCTGTTTCCAGAAGAAGGATATCTGGCGGAGGCAGAAGCAGGGGCGGTGGCCGTGGAGGCGGTGGCCGTGGTAGATGATCATAGATTCCGGAGAATACAAAATTGAGATTGTTTTTGAAGCGATTATGAGCGAGTCGTGGAGTGGGGTTCCAGACATCGGCGAAAACAAAGCTGAGGAAATATGGATAGAGGTAGAGCCAGAGGTCTCGATAAGAGTGCTAATCTGGAAAAATAATGACTCAGATGAAGGTTTTGGGCCAGTAGTTATGGTCCCTGGATGGGGTTCCTTATTTCAGGGATGGAAGCCATTAGTTTCTGAATGGGTTAAGAGAAGGAATCTGATATACATAGAAACTAGAGAGAAAGGTAGTTCAAGAATCAATAAACGGATTTCAAAGGATTGCTTCTCTGTGAAGAGGCACGGAAAGGATATTTCGGAAGTTCTAAAATATCTTGAAATTGATCATTCCTCGATTGACTGGTTCTCTTCTTCGCTAGGATCTACGGTCCTAATTGATTCTTATCAAAGAGGGGATTTGGGAGGTAGAAGTTCTATTCTACTCGCTCCAAACTATGATTTCAAATTTCCATTGTGGGCTAGATCTATCATTCAGGCACCACTTCCAATGTTAGCTTTCAGAAAACTGGTTGGCCTTGTTGCTTGGGCCGTAGACAAAAGAACAAAAGAAGAGGGGCAGAAAGTACGGTATAGGAGAGCATTGCTATCTCAAGATGTACCGAAGATGCTTATGTCTGCAAGAGCAAACCTAGGCTTCAGTCTTCCATCTAACCTTTCTTCAATTGAAGTCAAATGTGCAGTAATGACTGCATCTTCGGATACCCTACATGACTTCGAGAAGATTGAGAGAATAGCTAATTCAATACCTAGATGTAAGTTGATTGAGGTTCCCTCAAATCAATATGCTCACGAAGCTGAAGTTCTGTCTGAAATCGAACAGTTCCATTACTCACTAGCCTAAATCTAGAAGGATTCATCGATTCCCTGATGAAGGGCTGTGTGAACAGGAACATTGAGAGCTATGCGCGAACAGTCGTCTTCTTTCGAAATCTCTCGCATAGTGCATGAGATTTCAAACATGATTGGAGCTAGAATGAAGAAGGCCTACCAACCGCATTACGAACAGATTGTTCTAAGACTGAATAGAAAGGGGGCGCCATCTACAGATATTGTTATTGTTAGGGGCTTGAGGATTTATGCATCTACTAGAGATAGGCCTATGCCTACACAGCCTTCTCAATTCGCCATGATACTCAGAAAGCACCTAAACAATTCTAGATTGGTTGGGGTCGAGCAATTTGGATTTGACAGGGTCATTCGTTTGGTTTTCGAGCATGGTGGAGGAAGGGCTAGCATTGTAATCGAACTATTCAGGGACGGCAATGTAATCCTGTTGGATGAAAATGAAGTGATTATTAGGCCCTTGACTCATGCCAAGTATTCTAGTCGTTCAATAAAAAAGGGAGAAAAATACACCCCTCCTCCTGCTGCAATTGATCCAAGGAACATTACAATTTCGAATCTAGAGAATATACTAGACGACAGCGATCACGAGCTCATAAGGACACTTGCATCTAGAGCCAATTTAGGAAGGATTTACGGGAGTGCCCTATGCTCTATTGCAGGCATAAGCGAGGAGGAGCCGTCAAACTCGCTCTCAGTAGAGGAACGAGGGTCTATTTTTGAGTCATTAAAAAAGATGCTTGGAGATTTGGACGGGGGTAATGGTGCGAATATTTGGCTTTATGACTTGGAATCTCTGAATCTGTGGAAGAAGGCCGATGATGAGTCAGGCAGAGATTCTGCTTCTTCAGGAATCGTTCAGTTTTCTCCAATTGACCTGCCATCCATGGATAGTAGTCTGAAAATCACTGTTCCAACCCTATCAGATGCATATGATTTCATTTTTGGGTCTCACGATGCTGCCGCATTCATCAGAAGAGAAGAGGAGAAAATAGTAGAGTCGGGTAGTAGGGCTGAGGATGAGGGGTCCAAACTGGCTAGGAGAGCTAATCAGCAGAAATCAGCGATTGAAAAATTCAAACAAAGAGCTGCAATCACTCAGGAGCTGGGGAAAGCGATTCAGGAAAACTGGGAACACGTTGATTCGATAATTTATCAGTTGAATGATGCTGTTGCAACAAAGGGCTGGCAACAAATCGCAGAAATAATTCATGAAATTGAGTGGATTGATAGTGTGGATCCTGCTACTCAGAGATTCGTAGCATTTCTCCCTGATGAAGATGGAGATCCGGGTTCTAGTGTCACATTGGATTCATCAAAAACAGTACATCAGAATGCGCAGAGTTATTTCGAAGAGGCAAGAGTTCAGAAGAGCAAGGCCGAAGGGGCCATAATCGCATTAGAAAAAACAGAAAGGTCAATTGAAAGATCTGTGAAAAGAGCCGCTAAAGATGCTGCTGCTGGGAAATTGAGAGCCAGGAGCAGAGCCAGGCGTTTCTGGTTCGAGAAATACAAGTGGGCAGTAGTATCTGGTGGGAATTTCTTGATTGGCGGAAAGGATGCAAAGGGAAATGATGCTTTGGTAAAGAAGCATCTATCATTGAAGGATTTATATTTTCATGCAGATTTACATGGAGCTCCTTCTTGCTCCCTCAAGTTGAAAGATGGATTAGTACCCACTAACAGTTCAGAGGTTTCTAACCCCCAAGGAGTTGCTTCTCTGAAAATTTCACAATCTCTCGGAGGGGATTTAGAGGATGCAAGAGGATTAGATGAGTCGGTTCTTCAAGAAGGGGCCCAGATAGCAGTATGTTGGTCTAGAGCATGGGGTAGTGGAGGGGCGGCAGCAACCGCTTTTCATGCAAGATCCTCGCAAGTCTCAAAGACAACAGAAACTGGAGAGTCGTTGTCAAGGGGCTCATTTGTGGTTCGCGGACAAAGAAACTGGCATCGAAATATCCCCTTAGAGATGGCAATTGGGCTTTCAATGGTGAATGGCGTACCATTACCACTTTCTGGAATTCCCAAAACAATCTCCGGAATTTGTAAGAGATGGATCAAAATTACTCCAGGTAGAGAAAAGAAAGAGAGCATAGCCAATAAAATTTCGAAAGCAACAGGATTAGCACAGGAGGATGTTCTTTCCTGTCTACCCCCAGGAAATTGTTTTGCTGAGGACTTTGGTCTTCTCAATCCCCAATAGGTCGCCAGTCTGGTTTTGTGATGGCATAGACAGCTGCATCTACATAGTGGTCGTACAGCCACTCCCTGTCCTTTGAGATTCCTTCAAGCCTCATTCCTAGTCTAGAGGGCACAGCACGACTGGGAAAATTCTCCACTGCTACCAAAATACATGCCCTGTGGTGACCAAGATCTTCGAAGCAGTGATCTATTAGTCTGGAGCAGCATTTGGTAACAATTCCTTGTCCGGTCAGATCCTCTGAAAGCCAATATCCGATAGTGAACATTCTATTTTCCCAATCAAATGAGTTTATTCCAGCTGTCCCAACTATTTTTCCATCGAGTAAAATCGCATACATGCACGAGTCCAGCAATGAAGGCCTCGATCTTATCGCCTCCAACTCATCTTCAACTGTGATAACATCGTCCAACCAAGGAAGCCACTCCCGAAGATAATCCCTGTTTGAATCAATCTTCCGGAAAAGCTCTACAGCATCGTTTTCATCAGGCAGCTTCAATATTAATCCACTACCTACATCCAAAACTTCTGCTGGTAATGGATGAGGTTTGTCTGTGATTTTCAGCCGCTCTGGATCTTTCGACACAATATTTGGGGGTATTGATCCGTTTGATAGCTTTTGGTCCGTCGACAATACTTCAAAGAGGATCCCCATGGGATTGCATGGGTGGATACGGCGAGTCAGGGAACTGGACTTATGGGGATTACCTAAGTTTACACGATTTACTAAGCCTACAAGGAGATGATCGAGGTATTTCAAACGACGAGATGCATTTCATCATAGTTCATCAAACGTTTGAGTTGTGGTTTAAGCAGATAATTAGAGAATTATCTGAAGCTCGGGACATACTATCGCAAGTTCCTGTTCCTGAAGATGACATTCCCTTGTCAGTAGATCATCTTTCTAGAACAACTGAGATTTTCCGACTGATGGCGAATCAGTGGACCGTACTAGAGACGCTGACCCCACAGGGTTTTCTAGCATTTAGGGATGGTCTAGGAACTGCTTCTGGTTTCGAGTCCTATCAAATGAGGGAGTTCGAATTATTGCTAGGTTTGGAAAATGAGGACAGGTTGTTTGGGGTGGATCCTCTGACTACATTCAGAGAGCTTGCTAAAAGAGGGGGAGAAGATGAAGAAATTATCAGAAAATTGGAGGAAAGACAAACAGAAATCTCACTGTATGAATCATTAATGAGATGGATTGAAAGGACTCCAATAATGGGTTCAGAATTTGGTAGTATTGATGATGAAATCACAGTTAAAGAATACATCCACAATCATCTTGACTCACATCGTCTAATGGGAGAAATTGCATTAGAAAAGATGTCTGAGACTAATCAAAGAGACATTGATCCTATGAAAGAAAGAATTGAGTTTGCTCATGAGTCTGCGGTTTCATTCCTCATGCCTGGAGGTGAGGTTAGTCGGTCACGTGCTGGACTTTTGTTCATTGAGTCATATAGAGAGTTACCATTGTTGACTTGGCCTAGAAGACTGATTGATGCATTCGTTGAATTGGAAGAATCAATGGCAAAGTGGCGGCATGATCACGCCCGAATGGTGGAGAGAATAATTGGAAAGAGAACCGGAACTGGGGGGACGAGTGGGGTCGACTATCTTGATGCGACATCCAAATACCGAATATTCAAGGATTTATGGGAAGTGAGAACGATTCTTGTAAAGCCACAAAAAAGGCCTCCTCTAAAAAATGCAAGTTTCTATGGATATAGTGCCGATTCGAAAAAATAATCTTCATCCCTAATAGTTTCATTGAAGACCAATAGTGCATTGGAAGCGCCATGAACGTACCGGTAATCTGTGGATTTGCTCGTACTCCAGTTGGAAAGTACAAAGGATCTCTGTCAGAATTTAGTGCAGTAGATCTTGGTTCTATGGCAGTCACTGAATTGCTAACTAGAGTCGATATCGAGCCTTCTAGTGGTTTAATCGATCAGGTGTACATGGGCCAAGTCCTTCAAGCTGGAAGTGGTCAAGCTCCTGCAAGGCAGGTCGCAATCGGTTCGGGATTGCCTGTAGAAACGCCGTGTACAACAATAAACAAAGTCTGTGGATCGAGTCTGAAAGCGGTAATGATAGCTGCTACAGAAATTAGAGCGGGAGTTTCTAAAATTGTAGTTTCTGGTGGAATGGAATCAATGAGTAATGCTCCATTTTTCGTAAGGAATCCAAAGAAAGGTGATGATGTTTCTTTTGCATCACTTGAATCGGTAATGATGCAAGATGGTCTAATTGATGCATATAGCGGAGAGTCGATGGGCAACACAGGAGAAACCGTATCGGAAGAGTTCGATATTAGCAGACAGGCGTCAGATGAGTTCTCCGTTAGATCACATTTCCTGGCAAATAAGGCATGGGATGAGGGTTGGTTGGATAATGAGGTCTTTCGGGTAGGTGAACTGTCAAGAGACGAGGGGATTCGTCCGGATACCAATATGGAAGCTCTATCTGTTCTGAAGGCGGTCTTCAAGGAAAAGGGACTAGTTACAGCTGGAAATGCAAGTCAGGTTTCAGATGGTGCATCAGCAGTACTAATTGCGTCTGAAGATGCAGCGAAGGAAAATAACATGCCAATAATTGCTCGAATAATCGATTACGCAACTTCAGGAGTAGACCCAGGGAGGGTGATGTCTGCACCAATTCCTGCGGTAAACATGCTTTTAGAAAAAGCCAGAATGAATATTGAAGATATAGACATATTGGAGCACAACGAGGCGTTTGCCTCTGCATCTTGTGCTATCAGAAAATCATTTGATTTTCCGGAGGACGCATTCAACCCTCATGGAGGAGCAATTGCAATTGGGCACCCTTTAGGAGCTACTGGGACTAGATGTCTCATGACACTGGTAAATGCATTGACTAGAACAGGCGGAAAAAGAGGAATTGTTACGGTTTGCCTTGGAGGAGGTAATGCTGTAGCAATGATGATTGAGACCTCACATTGAATGTTTGAAGAAGACGGTTCAGTCATAGGACTTATTTGGGGGCCTATGGTGGCC
>MDTD01115043.1_pt1 | contig 15634 bp, 13 predicted proteins | sample 811221 | NCBI WGS metagenome assembly MDTD01 (sample SAMN05326646, study PRJNA326480) | marine metagenome | isolation source: seawater | place: Pacific Ocean: South West | collected 2011
AGATACATGTTGGTCCCGACGGAAAGATCGATGCCGCCGGTCAGCATCACGAAGGTCATGCCGATCGCGACAATGCCGATGAAGCTGGCCTGTTTGACGATATTCTCGAAACTCTGGAATTGCAGGAAACGGTCGGACAACGCCCCGAACACCATAAAGATGACGATGAACAGCAGCGCCGGCGCGTGGGCCAGCGCGAAGTTGGTGATCCGATGCAGGTTCATGCTGCTTTCCTCCCGCCGAAAGCTGCCGAGAGAATGGCCTGGCGGTCGAATTCACCGCGCTCGAAGCTCGCGCTCAACATACCCTGATGCATGACCAGAATCCGGTCGGCGACGCCGATCAATTCATCGAGTTCGGAGGAGATATAGAGAATGCCGACACCCTCTTCCGCGAGCTGGTTCATGATCGTGAACACCTCATATTTTGCGCCGACATCGATCCCACGCGTCGGTTCGTCCATGATCAGCACTTCAGGTCTGTTCATCACCCATTTGCCGATCACGACCTTCTGCTGATTGCCGCCGGAGAGACTGTGAACCGGAATGGAAAGCGTTGGGTCGCCGGTGCGCAGCCGCAGTCTCGACGACATGTCCCCGATTTCGTCGGACAGCGCGGCGGTGTTCACCATGCCGCCGGTGCCTGCAAACCGTCCGAGACTGACAAGCGCCATGTTGTCGCGGATGGAACTGTCCATCAGCAGGCCTTCATGACGGCGGTCCTCGGTGACGAAGGCCATGCCGCGGGCCACGCGATCGCGGGCACCGCCGTCCGGCAGCGCCTCGCCGCTCAGTTTGATGTGACCGCTGCTGTGCGGATCCAGACCGAATAGGACGCGGGCCATCTCCGACCGCCCGGCGCCCATCAGGCCGAAAAAGCCCAACACCTCGCCCCGTTTCAGCGCGAAGGAAATGTCGCGGATAACACCGGGCTGGCTGAGACTTTCAACCTCAAGCACCGGGGGGCCGATCATCGCGTGGCGCTCGGGAAACAGCTGCTCCAGCGAGCGGCCGACCATGCTGAGTATCATGCGATCTATATCGAATTCGCATGTCGGCCCGCCGTCGACGCGGCTTCCGTCGCGCAGCACGAGGATCTGGTCGGCAAGCGCCATGACATCGGCCAGCACATGGCTGATATAGATCATCGACCGGCCTTCGGCCCGCAGCCGTTTCAACAGCGCGAAAAGCACTTCGGTTTCGCGGGTCGTCAGCGATGTGGTGGGCTCATCGAGAATGATGATCCGGGCATCAAGCGCCAGCGCCTTGGCAATCTCGACAAGCTGTTTTTCGCCAGGCGCAAGCGTATCAACCTTGGTGTCGGGGGAAAGGTCGAGCCCGACCTGGCGCATCGCCTCTTCGGCCTCGCGCCGCATCCGTCGGCGGTTGACGATCGGCAGTCTGCCGATATGCGGCAACCGGTTCAGCAAAATGTTCTCGGCAATGGAAAGGTTGCCGAAGAGGTTCAGTTCCTGATGGATGAAGGCGATGCCGGCGGCACTGGCATCCGCGGGCTTTTCCGGCGCATAGGGTTTGCCGGCGAGTAGCATCTTCCCCTCATCGGGAATATGCACCCCGCCCAGCATGTTCATCATTGTCGATTTGCCGGCACCGTTTTCGCCGACAAGACACAGAATTTCACCCCGCGCCAGCGCAAGGTCGACGCCCTTGACCACCGGCACGCCGAAGAAGCTCTTGCTCAGGCCCTTGAACTCCAGAAGCGGTTCGCGTGCTGTCGTGTTCATTTGAGCGCCGCCTCCCGCCGCCAGACGTCGAGATAGGCCGCCAGCAGAATAACGCCGCCCTTGACGATGAACACCGCGAAAAAGGACAGGTTCATCAGGTTGAGCGCATTTGAAAGCAGCGTGAACAGCAATACGCCATATACGGTCCACAATATCTTGCCCGAACCGCCGAAAAGGCTGGTTCCGCCGATGACCGTGGCGCCGACAACGTCAAGCAGGAGGTTCATATTGTCGCCGAAGGCGGGGCGGCCCATTTCGAGCCGGGCCGAGTACAACACCGAGCCGATCGCGGCGCAGACGCCGGAAACCACGAAACTCAGGATGATGACGCGGCGCACCGGCACACCGGAAATCGCCGATGCGCCGGGGTTCATGCCCGTGGCATAGACCCAGCGACCGAAAACGGTGCGTGACAGGCCGATATGGGCGATGATGGCCACCGCAATCGCGATAAGCGCCGACCAGGACAGAAAGCCGCCATAGCCGCGCTCGGCAATCACGCTGAAGGAGGCCGGTAGATTTGTGACGTTTTCCGAATGGGTCAGCCACACCGCAAAGGCGGAGAAGAACAGCAGGGCAATCAGTGACATCATGAAGGCCGGGATGGCAAAGCGCGCGATCAGAAAACCGGTCAGCGCGCCGATCGCGCCGCCAACGGCAAGCATCACGATCACGGCCGCGGGCATCGACCATGCATGGCCGGAAAGAATTCCGCCTTCAGGCCCGATGATCGTCCCCCACAGCACCGTGCCCTCGAAGATGCGCGGATCGACGCCCAGCGTCATCACCGCAGCTCCGATCACGCTTGTCACCGCAATCACGGCGATCTGGCTGAGGTCGATGCCGCCGACGATCATGACATAGGTCTGTCCCACCGCGATGACCAGCAACGGCCAGACGTTGGAGAGAAGGTTGGAGAGATTGCCGGTCGTGGCAACACTGGGGATGAAGGGGGTCAGCAAGGCAAAGAATGCCAGCGTAACGTAGAGCACGAAATGCTGTGACGTCAGCACCGCATTGACGAGGCCGGCGTTGCTGCTTTTGCCGCCCGAAGAGGCGGTCTGGTCGGTCATGGGGTCTCCTCCGGTTCGGCGCGGCGGATGGCGAAAACCGCCTGCGCCATACATCGCCAGGCCGGATCGTTGCCGCTCCGGCGCCGGGATGCATATTGCCAGTTTGGAGCGCCGCCTTCCTCAAAGCATCGGCGCTCCGCATTCGTCGTGTCACTGGTCGGCCAGAACACAGCCCCACATATCAGCGTGGCGTTCGGGCTCATTGTCCTGCGTCAGGGCAAAACCCTCGTCGTGGATCATCTGGTTGGGCGCCTTGTCGCCGGACTCGATTGCCGCAAGCAGCGCCTCTACGGTTGAATCTGCTTCGAAGAAGAGATCCTGTACGCCGGTGGAATCGACATATCCCTCGCGGATCAGGTTGCAGGCCGTGACATCGCCGTCAAGGCCGCCGAGGATCATGTGACCTTCCTCGCCGGAGGGCACCCAGCGTCCCTGCTGCAGCAAGACAGCGCGAATCTGCGGAAAAAGGAAGTCGGAGGATGTGAAAATCACGTCGACATCCGGTTTGGCCTGCATCGCGCTTTCGAGATTGGCGAGCGCCACCGTCGCATCCCACTCGGTCGGCACTTCGATCGGCTCGGCGTAAAGGTCGGGATTGGCGTTGATGACGTTGAAGAAACCCTCGCGTCGGCCGATCGCATTGGTATCGGCAAGGGCGCCAACCATGATCAAGGGCTGCACCTTGCGGTCGAGATTGAGCGCGCGCGCTTCCTTGGTCAGGTGCTCGACGGCGGCCTCGGCGATTGCGACGTTGTCGGCAACCACGACGATGGCATCATTCGGGTTGGACGGGTTCGGCGGACGATTGAAGACGGCAACGGGAACGCCGGCCTCGTTGGCCTCGGCGATCATCTTGATGACGCTTTCGCCGTCCTGCGGAATGATGATGATGCCGTCGACGCCCTGTGTGATGCAATCGCGCACCTGTTCCAGTTGCCGGTTCGCATCCTCGTTGGCGTTGACCTCGATGACATCGATGCCCTTGTCGGCCAGCGATTTCGTTATTGCCTTGTGGCCGGCCACCCAGAATTCGGTCTCAAGAGTCTGATAGGCGAAACAGATGCTTTTGCCATCGGCCGCAAAGGCTCCACCGCTCGCCAGAAGGCCTGCGGCGGCAACGCTTGCGGCCAAGATAAACTTCCTCATGCTTTCCTCCCCTTTCGCAATGATGAACTGCACAGCCCGAAATCGGGCTTGCAGTTATATTGTTATTATACCAGTATGCCAGTAATGCAACAAAAAAGTCGGTCAGGCTGCGCCGAAACGAAATTCGAGGAAACGGTCCGCATCATGAAGGACATTGAAATTCATAACGAAAACGGCATTCTCGGCGCCGTTTTCGACGAAACCGGACTGACATCGCTGGTGTTCGACGGCGTTGAGGTCCTGCGCGGGCTGAGCGCGCCAGTGCGCGATCCTTCCTGGGGCACCATGAAGGAAGATGGCATTGCCACCAGCCTCGTGAAGGCGGGGGGCGGATGGCTTTACACTCGCACCGCCAGGCTTGCGGACGGCCAAGCCCGGCAGGAAATGACGATCCGGCTTGAAAGCGAGGGCAACGGCTTCTCGATCACCGCCCGCTTCCGGCTGCAAGCCGAGCACGGCTTTGCCACCAACCGGGCCGGCTTTTGCCTTCTGCATCCGCTCGCAGGCCTGAGGGGGGCACCACTGCACCTGAAACATCCCGACGGCCGCAAGACCGCCACCCGTTTTCCCGCGCTGATCGCGCCTGCCCAACCCGCGCGCGACATAGCCGCCATGGAACACAGGATCGGCGCGATTGCCTGCAGCTACCGGTTTTTCGGCGAGGTCTTCGAGATGGAGGACCAGCGCAACTGGAGCGATGCCAGCTACAAGACCTATTGCCGTCCCCTGTCCCTGCCGGTTCCGGTGAGGCTTGAAGCCGGGGAGCGGATCGAGCAGGAAGTCACGATCATGCTTTCGCGCGAGACGACGAGCGCCGCCGCGCGGTCCGCCTCGCACACGCCGCTGGCGGTCAAACTCCCCGAACTGCTGCTGATCGCCGAGCCCGGCATGCTTGCGCCGCCGCCGGTCAAGCCTTCGGGCTGGCTGCTGCGCGAGGGACCGGACAACCCCTTTTCGGACGAAGATCTCTCCGCCTTCGTCAAACTTGCCGGCGATACGCCCTTCGATCTCGAATATGTCACCAGAAACGACCCGCAGGCTGAGCTGTCTGCCTTTGCCGAACGGCTCTCGCGCCTCGGCCTGCCCCCCCGCCATGTGATTGCCTTGCCGGGCGCCTATCTCAAGAGCTATCAGCCGGAAGGTCCGTGGCCGGGTCCGCCCACGCCGGAAGACGCCGTCAATGCGGCGGCAACAGCCTTTCCGCAGGCGCGGATCGGGGCCGGGATGCTGACATTGTTCACCGAACTGAACCGATGCCCGCCGCCGCAAGGGCTCGGCGATTACGTGACCTATGGCACCTCCGCGATCGTCCATGCGGCGGATACGGAAAGCGTTTTCCAGACACTGGAGGCCTTGCCCGACATCTTCGCCTCGGCCAGGGCACTCGCCGGCCAGCGGCCCCAGCGGCTGGGTCTGGTGGCGATCCCGATGCGATCAAACCCGTATGGCGCGGATCTGGCCGACAATCCGGATGGCGGACCGAAAACCATGGCTAGCTTTGACGGCCGCCACTTTACCGGGGAAGGCGCGGCGTTTGCCGCCTGTGCGGTGCTGCTCGCGGCAGCTTGCGGCATTGAAGCGATGGCACTTGCGGCTCCGCGCGGTCCGCTTGGCCTCCATGACGCAAACGGCGAGCCAACCCCGCTTGCCGATCTGATCGAGGCCGTTTCCCGCTTTGCGGGCGCTGCGACGGAGCTCGTCCAGCATGACGATGGCGCAATGACGCTCTGCGGATCCGTTGGCAGACTGCATGTCGACCCTGCCACAAGACACGTCACATTCACGGAGGAAAACTAATGGCGCCTTTCAAAGGAGCACTGATCGGCTGCGGCTTCTTTGCCCGAAACCACCTGCACGCCTGGCGCGGACTTGAAGAGGCCGAACTTGTTGCCGTCTGCGACCGTGATCGCGATCGCGCCGAGCAGGCGGCTAGGGAGTTCGACATCCCCGCCGTCTATGACGATGCGGAGGCGCTGTTTGCGGGCGAAAACCTCGATTTCGTCGACATCGCCACCACCGCTCCCTCTCATCGTCCGCTGGTATCGCTCGCCGTGCGGCATGCGCAAACGGTGATCTGTCAAAAACCTTTCGCCGAGACGCTTGAGGACGGGCAGGCAATGGTGGCGGCGGCCCGCGCGGCGGGCGCGGCGCTGATCATCCACGAGAATTTCCGCTGGCAGAAGCCGTTCGTGACGCTGAAGCAAATGGTCGATGATGGACGGATAGGCAGCTTGCAATTTGCCCGTTTCTCTTTCCGTCACGGCTTCGACAATTACGTCAACCAGCCCTATCTCGCCGAGATCGAGCGCTTTACGATCATGGATGTGGGACTGCATCTGTTCGATCTCGCGCGCCATTTCATGGGCGATGTCGCGCGGATTGCCTGCAATAGCCAGCGGCTCAATCCGAAGGTGCGGGGCGAAGACGCCTTCACCGCCATGCTGGTGCACGAGAGTGGGACCACCACGATCTGCGACTGTTCATTCCGCTCGGTGATCGATCCCGATCCGTTTCCGCGTACGCTCGCCTGGATCGAGGGCGAGGCGGGAACGCTGGCGCTGGCAACAGACGGTCAGCTGACGCTGCACACGAAGGACGGGCGGCAGGTGTTTGCCGAAGCCCCCGCAATTCCGGCCTGGGGCGAGGCCCCGTGGCATTTCGTCCAGGACAGCGTCATCCGTTTTCAGACGCATGTGATTGACGTGATGGCGGGCCGCGCCGCCGCGCAGCCTTCCGGCGCCGACAACCTCAAGACGCTGGCGCTGGCGCTTTCGGCCTATGACGCGGCCGCAACCGGTTCCACCATTCACATCGACAAGGGAGATACGCTTTGAGCGACCGTATCGAAGCCGATTACATCATCGAAACGGCGGGCGAACCGGAAAAGGTTGCCGCCACCATGGCTGGCGAACAATCCTCCGGCACATTCACAAGAGTCCCCGGCGAGACCCCGGAATTGCTGGAACGCGCCGGTGCTCGGGTTGAAAGCCTGGAAATTCTCGAGACCGTCGCCGAACCGTCGCTGCCGGGCGCGCGTCAGGGCGCACCGATCCGGCGAGCGCGCGTGACGTTGTCCTGGCCAATGGCCACGGTCGGTCTTTCCGTGCCGCATCTGTCAATCGTGATCGGCGGCAATCTGTTTGAACTGAAGGATTTCTCCGGCCTGAGGCTTGACGACATCCGCCTGCCGGAGGCCTTTCTCGCGGCCGGGCCGGGACCGCGCTTCGGCATCGAGGGCACGCGCCGGCTTTCCGGCGTTTTTGACCGGCCATTGATCGGCGCGATCGTGAAGCCGTCCGTCGGCTTCACGCCTGAACAGACGGCAGACCTTGCCGAAACCATGGCCGAGGCCGGGCTCGATTTCATCAAGGATGATGAGTTGCAGGCCGAGAGCCCCGCCTGTCCCTTCGATGAGCGCGTGGAGGCCGTGATGAGACGACTGAAACAGCATGCCGAGCGCACCGGCAAACTGCCAATGTTCGCCTTCAATATCACCGGCGAAGTGGACGACATGAAGCGTCGGCGCGATCATGTGCTCGAAGCCGGCGGTACATGCATCATGATTTCGCTCAATGCTGTCGGGCTTTCGGGCTTCATGGCGATTTCGCGCGACAGTGAGCTGCCGGTTCACGCCCACCGTGCCGGCTGGGGCGCGCTGAGCCGCCACCCGATGCTCGGTTGGTCGTTTCCGGCATGGTCGAAACTCTGGCGGCTTGCCGGCGCGGACCATATCCATGTGAACGGCCTCGACAACAAGTTCTGCGAAAGCAATGAGAGCGTGATCCGTTCGGCCCGGTCCTGCCTGGAGCCGCTCGGCGCCTCGAAACCGGCGATCATCATGCCGGTATTTTCCTCCGGCCAGACCCCGAAACAGGTGCCCGAGACCTATCGCGCGCTCGGCTCGCGCGATCTGATCCACGCCGCGGGCGGCGGTATTCTCGGCCATCCCGGGGGGCCTGCCGCCGGCGTTGCAGAAATGCGGGCGGCCTGGGAGGCGGTAGCGTGACAGGGTTCGCGAATGGCAGGCCGGTCTGCGCCTGGTATGGCGATGACTTCACCGGCACGCTCGCCGTGCTGGAAATCTTCGCCTTCGCCGGGTTTTCCGGCGCAGTCTACCTCAGGATGCCGACGCCGGATGAGATGCTTCGTTTCGAAGGGCTCGACGTCATCGGGCTTGCCGGTACGGCGCGGGCGCGCTCGCCCGAATGGATGGACGTAAATCTGCCGACGATCTATCGCTGGCTTGCTGCAACGGATGCCGAGATCGTGGCCTACAAGGCCTGTTCGACGCTCGATTCGGCCCCGCAGACCGGCTCCATCGGACGCGCCGCCGAGCTGGGTTTGACGACGTTTTCGCAATCCTCTGTCGACTGCCTGATTGCCTGTCCCTCGATGGGGCGCTATCAGGTCTTCGGCAATCTGTTCGCGACCGGCCCGGAGGGCGCAGTCCATCGTCTCGACCGCCACCCCGTGATGACCCGCCATCCCGTAACCCCTATGCATGAAGCCGATGTCGCCCGCCATCTGTCTTCTCAGACAAAGCTGCGGACCGTCAGCGCGCATTCGGCGACGACACGCCCGGCACCCGACGGCATCGTCTGCTTCGATGCCTATGACGATGCCGATATGGAAAGGGCGGGCGCGGTGATCTGGAGCGAACGCCGGAAACGCCGTTTCGTGATTGGCTCGCAAGGGGTTCAGGTCGCTCTTGTCGCCCATTTCCTGAAAAGCGGCGTGCTTCCACCGCCATCTGCGCCGCCGCAACCAGAACCTCGGCCGACGGTGGTGATTTCAGGATCGGTGTCGCCGACAACGGCAGCGCAGATCGAGCATGCGCTTGCACATGGTTTCGAAGGCATCCGCATTCAGCCGGAAGAACTGTTGCCGGGAGCGCTCGAGGCCGCAGCGCAACGGGCGGCTGCGCGCGCGCGCGCCATTCTCGATCGGGGGCGGTTGCCGATCATCTTCAGCGCCACCGGGCCGGATGATCCCGCGGTTGCAGCATTCGCCGAATTTGTCCGCCGGCGGGGTTTCACGCTCCCTCAGGCGCAGGAGCATCTGGGGGAAGCGCTTGGGCAGGTGGCGCGCGCCGTCCTAGCGGAAACCGGACTCGCCCGCGCCGTGATTGCCGGCGGCGATACCTCCGGGCGGATCATGACCGCACTGGGCGGGCTCGCCGTCACCGCCCTTTATCCGGGCAACACACCCGGCACATCGCTTTTCCGTCTTGTGGCCGACAATGAACTCGATGGGCTGGAAGTGGCGCTGAAGGGTGGTCAGATGGGTTCCGTCGATGTGTTCAGGAGGCTGGCAGGGCAGAAGGTGCTCTGATCAGGGCATCCGGCATACCTACATCAAACCTGCATCACCAACTGAATGGGAACAGCGAGCGATCACACAGAACCGATCGCCAGGAATTATACCAGTTGCTGACATACAAAGGAGATGTCGACCTCAAAGCCAGGCTCGATGAGTGGGAGAAGTTTTTTAACCTCGCCAGGCCGCAAGGAGCATTCGAGGGCAAAGCTCCTTACGAAATCCTTAGGGAGCGGCTATAATGTTCTTAAGGATGTCTCAAAGCCCTTTCGCGCATTACACGCTCAGAACCTCGGCACAAAAGTCGCGTGACCGAGGCGCAGAAGCCCTCTCTGCGTCCAATGAGAATTCTTGCACCAGAGCTCGAAAATGAACGCTCGCCGGTAACCGTTCGTCGGGAGTGCAGAACGGCGCTATTCGTCGGTCATCTTGATGGATTCGTCTAGGAATTCGTTGGTGTAGACGGTTTCGACATCAAAGGGCTGCTTGAGATCGAAATAGGTCGAGACCATCGCGTAGTCGGCATCCATACGTTCCGGGCTGAAGGCGCCGAGTGCGACGGTGCGGGTGGTCTCGTCGCTCATCAGTTCCTTAATCCGGTTCCACTGGTCATTCTGGTTGTCACGATCGAGGCCCGAGACCGATGACAGCAGCGCATCGAGGCAGGGATCGACATTCTCGACGCAGGCCGCAAAGGCCTTCTGCGTCACTGCGGTGAACTTTGCGACAGTCTCCTCATGCTCGTCCAGGAATGTCTTGTTGACGATCACGGCATTGCCATAGGGATTGACGCCGATATTCCGCCAGGCGACGAAGCCGAGATCATCGCCGAACTCGCGGACCTTGAGGTCGTGTTCATTATAGAAATCGCTTGTAATGTCGATCGCGCCGCTCTTCAGCGAGGTCAGCTTGGCCTGCGGCGAGACGTTGACGAACTTGACGGAGTCCGGCTCGATGCCGACGGTTTCGGCAAACAACGGCCACATGATGCGCGAGGCATCTGCCGGCGGATTGCCGATCGAGTGATCCGGAAAATCCTCCGGCCCGTTGATGCCGTTGCTCTTCAGCCAGTAGAAGCCCTGCGGCGAATTTGCGTAAACGACCATGACGGCGACGACTTCCGCGCCCTCGCCACGGCCCAGCAGCATGGTCGCGGTGTCGGCAACCCCGATCTCCGCCATGCCGGCTGCAACGCGCTGGACGGCCGCGCCCGAGCCGCGTCCGGCCTCGATCGTCAGGTCAATGCCGGCATCCTCATACCAGCCCTGTTCCTTCGCGTAGAAATAGGGCGCGTGATCGGCGGTCGGCACCCAGTTCAGCACCATGTTGACATCTTCGGCGTGGGCGGCAAGCGGTGCGAGGAGCGCCGCGAGCGCCGCTGAGAGTACGAGAGATCTGCTGGGCATCATCAGTGAACTCCTGTGTTATAGCTTTATCGAGGGTACGGCGGTGGCGCGGCCCCGGCTCATCCGGGAAATTCCGGATAGTCAATAATAGGCACGGATGCTATCTTGGATCAATAACCAATCAACCAGTTGGTTACTTATGAGAGGAAACAATGGAAAAAGCCGAAACAAAGGCCCGGCCCGAGACAAGAAAACGTCCGCAGAAGCGCGACACTGCCGCCACCCGCCTTGCGCTGCTCCATGCCGCCGTCGCCGAGTTCACCGAATCCGGCTATGAGGGCGGCCGCGTCGACCGGATCGCGAAAAACGCCGGCGTCAACAAGCAGCTCGTCTACCACCATTTCGGCAGCAAGGCCGATCTTTACCGCGCCACGCTCGAAGAGGTCTATCGCGAAATCCGCGAGCGCGAACAGCAGCTTCACCTCGACGAACTGGAACCGGAAGAGGCGATGCGAGCCCTGATCGGCTTTTCCTTCGACTATCTTTCGGAACACCCGGAATTCGTGACGCTTCTGAACGACGAGAACCGGATGGAGGCCTATCACCTGAAGATGTCGGACAAGATCGCCGATATGCATTCTCCGCTCGTCCAGATCATCGAGGAGACGTTGGACAGGGGCGTGGCGGTGGGCATCTTCAACAACCGCTTCGATCCGGTCGACCTCTATCTGTCGATCGCCGGCCTTACTTTTTTCTACTTCGCCAACCGCCATACGCTTTCGGTAATCTTCAACCGGGACATGACCACGGCGCGACATATGCAGCAGCGGCGCGCCCATATCATCGATTTCGTGTTGTCATCGTTGCGCAATTAGTCAACCAACCAGTTGGTTGACATGATTCATCTTCGGGACTAATGTTTTCAGAAACCGGGGAACGAAGATGGTTGCAGCAACCCAAACCCAATCCGCAGAAGACGAGAGCGCCCGACTGGAGCGCCGCCAGCGAAACCGCCGCCGCTTGGTGGCCATTTTCTCGCATCTGGCGGCGCTTGTCTTCTGGGAAGTTGCGGTGCGCGCCTTCGAGGTGCCGCGCTTCATCCTGCCGGCGCCGAGCGAGATCCTCGCCACCCTGCCCTCCGCCCGTTACGACTGGCTCGGCAACAGCTGGGTTACGGCGCTGGAAATCGGCGGCGGCTATCTGCTGGCGACCGTGCTCGGTGTGCTTTCGGCGCTCGCTTTCTCCTGGTCTCGCGGACTGACCATGGCGCTGTTTCCTCTGCTGGTCACGCTCAACATGATCCCCAAGGTGGCGCTCGGCCCGCTGGTGATCGTGTGGTTCAGCTACGGCATTTCGACCAATATCCTGATCACCTTCTCGCTTTGCTACTTCCCGATCCTGCTGACGACGGTGCGCGGTTTGCGCGAGGTCGAGCCGGATCTGCTTGACCTCGTCAAGTCGCTGCGCGGCTCCAGGCTGCAGATGTTCACCTACATCCAGCTTCCGGGCGCGCTGCCCTATATCTTCTCCGGCATGAAGGTCGCCGCGATCCTTGCTGTCGCAGGCGCCGTCGTCGGCGAGTTCATCGCTTCCGACCGCGGCCTCGGCTACCTGATGATCCAGGTCCAGGCAGCGCTCGATACGCCCGCCATGTTCATGGCCGTCACCCTGATCACCCTGATCGGCATCGCGCTCTACATGGCGGTGATGGCCGTCGAGCACTTGGTGCTTCCAAAAGATGCGAGGATGTCTTGAACGCGAACAACACCATAACCGCCCCCCTGCTGGATGCTGATAACCTGCCCGAACGCTTTGACGATGTCGCGGCGCTTGAAGATTTCATCACCCGGCCGAGCGCAGCTCTTGTCGCCGACCTTGCAGCGATCGACGGCGACATCATGATCCTTGGCGCCGGTGGCAAGATGGGCCCGACACTCGCCCGCCTTGCCCGCAACGCCGCGCCGGGCAAGGAAGTCTATGCCGTCGCCCGTTTCTCCGACCGGGAAGCGAAGGCGAGCCTTGAGGCCCACGGCGTCAAGACGATCGCCTGCGATCTGATGGACCCCGCCGCGCTCAACGCGCTTCCCAAGGCGAAGAACGTCGTCTTCATGGCCGGCCGCAAATTCGGCTCCGGCGGCAACCAGCCGCTGACCTGGGCGGTCAACACCTACATGCCCGCAGCCGTCGCCCAGGCGTTTTCCGGCTCGCGCATCGTCGCGTTTTCGACCGGTTGCGTCTATGCCTTCTCGCCGACCAACGGCATGGGCTCCGACGAAGACGATCCGCTCGATCCGCCCGGCGAGTACGCCCAGTCCTGCATCGGCCGCGAACGGATGTTCGAGCATTTTTCGACCGTCAATGACACGCCAGGTCGTCTGTTCCGGCTGAATTACGCCATCGACCTGCGTTATGGAGTGTTGCACGATGTCGCCGTGAAGGTGCGTGACGGGCTGCCGATCGATGTCACCATGGGCCATGTCAACGTCATCTGGCAGGGCGATGCCAACGCGATCGCGCTGCGCTGCCTAAAGGCAGCGACCCTGCCGACAAGCCCGATCAACGTCACCGGGCCGGAAGTAATCTCGGTGCGCTGGCTGGCCGGCGTCTTCGGCCGCAAGCTCGGCCGCGAGCCCGTCATAACCGGCACGGAAGCGCCAAGCGCCTGGCTTTCCAATACCCGTCTTGCCAACGGCATGTTCGGCTATCCGGACGTGCCGCTTGACCGGATGATTGACTGGACGGCCGACTGGGTGTCGCGCGAAATGCCGTCACACAACAAGCCGACCCATTTCGAGGCCCGCGATGGCGCCTACTGAAGCCATCCTTTCGGAAGACGATCTCGCGGGTGCCATGGCGCTTTCGGCGGAGGCCGGCTGGAACCAGACGGAGGACGACTGGCGGCTGTTCCTGCGCCATGGATCCGTGTTTGGCATTTTCGTGGGTGCGACCCTTGTGGCAAGCGCGGCGATCATGCCCTACGGCAAGGAATTTGCCTGGATCAGCATGGTGCTGACCCGGCAAGACCGGCGCGGAAACGGCTATGGCACGCGTCTGCTGAAGCATTGCATCACCGTTCTGGAAAGTGAAAATCGTACCGCGCTTCTTGATGCCACCCCGGCCGGCGAAGTGCTCTATCGCAAGCTCGGCTTCGAACCGGTATCGCGCTTTACCCGCTGGCAGGGCATGGGCGGCGGCCAACCCTCCAGAGCAAGAGCGGCGACCCAGCACGATCAGGCGATCGCGCGGGCCAACCGGGCCTTCGACGCCGATCGCAGCCATCTGCTGGCCAATTTTTCTGAGCGCGCACCGGCGCTCTGCACTTTCGAAGCGGCAACGGGTCTCGCAAGCTTCGGGCGCGATGGCAGGCTTGCCACACAGATCGGCCCTGTCACCGGGCCAAGGGAACAAATCGATGGCGCGGAGGCTGAGGCACTGCTCGCCTCGCTTATCGATAGCGTAGAAGGTCCGGTCTTTCTCGATCTTTCCGACAACTGCCCACGTCTCGCCGACCGGCTCGCAGCCTCGGGTTTCGAAAGGCAGCGCCCGTTTCTGCGGATGAAGCGTGGCCCCTGGACGCAGCCGCAAAACGATATCGGCACCGCCGCCATCGCCGGCCCGGAATTTGGATAGGATAGATACCATGGGACTTCACCGCTCCGACCTGCCCGCCGAGGTTCTCGCGATCCTGCAACGCGGTGCCGTCATTCCCGCCCATCCGCTGGCGCTCGATCAGAACCGGCAATTCGACCGCAGGCGGCAACGAGCGTTGACGCGCTATTATGTCGACGCCGGCTCGGGCGGGCTTGCTGTCGGCGTTCACACAACGCAGTTCGCGATCCGCGAGATCGGCCTTTACGAGCCAGTGCTGCGCGCCGCCGCCGAGAATGCAGCCGCATGGACGAAGCGACCGCTGGTAATGGTCGCAGGCGTCGCCGGAAAGACCGAACAGGCGGTGGCCGAATCGCGGATCGCCCGCGCCCTTGGCTACCACGCCGTGCTGGTCTCCATGGGTGCGCTAAAGGGGCTCGACCATGCCCAGCTCATCGCCCATTGCCGGGCGGTCGCCGACGAAATGCCGATCATCGGCTTCTACATGCAGTCAGCCGTCGGCGGCATCGATCTCGATGCGCGGTTCTGGCAGGACTTCGCATCGATCGATAATGTCGTCGCCATCAAGATGGCGCCGTTCAACCGCTACAAGACGCTCGACGTGATGAAGGGCGTCGTTGCCGCCGGCGCGGAAGGCAGGATCACGCTCTATACCGGTAATGACGACCATATCGTCGCCGACCTGCTGACCCCGTTCGACATTCCGCGCAATGGCGAGATCGTGCGGCTCAGGGTCAAGGGCGGGCTTCTTGGCCACTGGTCGGTGTGGACCCGCTCGGCCGTTGAACTGCTGTTGCGTATCCACGCCGTCGCCGATGCCGGAAGCGCATTGCCACTGGAACTCGCCGCGCTCGATTCCAGGGTCACGGATTGCAACGCGGCGTTCTTCGATGTCGCCAACAATTTCCATGGCTGCATTGCCGGTTGCCATGAGGTGCTGCGCCGCCAGGGCCTGCTTGAAACCATCCTCTGCCTCGATCCGGCGGAAGGGCTGTCAAAGGGTCAGGCTGACGAGATCGATCGCGTCTACGCCGCCCATCCCGATCTTGCCGACGACGGCTTTATTGCCGAAAACCTTGAGAAGTGGCTTGCATGAACGCCGAACCCTTCATTCACCTGCAGAATGTCCGCAAGGTCTATCGCACCGGCGGCTCCGAGCATGTCGCCGTCTCCGATGTGACGCTCGACATCGACGAGGGCGACCTCGTCTCCGTCGTCGGCCCGTCGGGTTGCGGCAAGACCACGGTACTGAAAATCCTCGCCGGCCTTCACGGCGCGGATGGCGGCGTCGTCAAGATCGGCACGAGCACCGCCAATTTCGAGGAAGGGCGTGATGTCGGCATGGTGTTCCAGCAGCCGATGCTACTGAAGTGGCGCACCATCCGCGACAATGTCATCCT
>MDTD01179006.1_pt1 | contig 15633 bp, 16 predicted proteins | sample 811221 | NCBI WGS metagenome assembly MDTD01 (sample SAMN05326646, study PRJNA326480) | marine metagenome | isolation source: seawater | place: Pacific Ocean: South West | collected 2011
TGGTCCACATATTAATTTAAGTTTAAAACATTATAAAGGTAAGAATTATAAAATACGCGTTGGTTTTATGGCCATTCGAAATTTACAACAAAGTTCTATTGAAAAAATTTTAGACGAACGAAAAAATGGTAACTTCCGCTCTCTTAATGATTTTTTATTAAGAACAGATATTAATTTTTCGGATGCAATATCTTTAGTGAAAGCAGGATGCTTCGCAGAATTATGTTCAAATATGAATTATAGAAATATTGCCTTAAAAGTTGCTTCATTTTATTTACAACTTAATAATAATCGTATACCTATTGAATTTAATATAAATACAGAAAAACTAACATATAAAGAAAAAATTATATTAGAGTTTGAATCCTTTGGTTTTACAATAAGCGAACATCCACTTTGTATATACAGAAATTATTTTAAACAACAAACATATATGGCAAAAAATATAAAAAAAATGTGTGGCTATAATATTATGTTGGCAGGAGTATTAATAACTCGAAAAATAACAACGACCAAAAATAACGAGTCAATGGAATTTATCACATTTGAAGATGAAACCGATTTATTTGAATGTGTAATGTTTCCTAAAATTCATAAAAAATATGGAGACCTACTTAATTGGGAAAAATTATTTTTGGTATATGGGAAAGTAGAAAAAACGTTTGATGTATATACAATTAAAATAATTCGTCTTGAAAGTTTACAAAGAAAAACTAAAAAAAACTATCTTGAAAATTAATATTTATTTCTTTGATACATTCTGAAGAATTATTCATTGTGGAATTAACGAAGTTAGAAACTGGATGAAATTTTAATTTTGCATTGATACTAGAGAAATTATAATTATGATAGCGGTTTGTTATATCTAACCAGTCCATCATACTGGATTCCTGTATAACAGGCATTCTTTTATGAATTTTAGATAAATTTTTATCTGATTTAGTAGTAATAACAGTATAAGTATCTATTTTAAAATCTTTATTACCCCATGTTGACCATAAACCTGCTAAAAAGAATATCTGATGATTTTCTTTATATATATAGTAGGGTTGTTTGAATTTTCCATTTTTTTTCCATTCATAATATCCATCGACTGGAATAAGACATCTTTTTACATTTAATAAATTTTTAAATGATAGTTTATTTAAAAGTGTTTCTTGACGTGCATTAATTATATAAAATGGATTTTTTTCATCTTTAACCCATTCAGGAACAAGTCCCCATTTCATCAGTCTAACTTGAATATTGTTTTTATATTTAATAAAAACTGGATGCTTTTGTTGCGGTGCTATATTAAAATTAATATTATAATCTATTGTTTTATCCCATGCATCTATTGAGAAATCATTAGCAATGTCAATTTTTGATTTTGTCAATGTTTTACGTCCGCACATAAGGAAATTTAGTTACTAAGTATTAATAAAATTTTAAATTATTTTTTTTCTTTTATTTACAATGAAAAAAATTATATTTTTCGAGTGACTTTCGAGTAAAAATAAATAGTAAAGGACAATATGAATTTATCTCCTAAGAAAAAAAATTTTGTGAATTACATTCAAGGATTTACATCAAAAAATGGAAGACCACCAACATTTGTAGAGATAATGAATGGATTGAAAATAAAGTCTTTAGGTACAATTCATTGGTACGTTACAGAATTAGAAAAAGAGGGAGTAATAACACGTACAAGAGGTCATCAAGGGAAAAGAGCATTGTCTGTTTTAGAACAGAAATTAAAAATAACATTGCCATTATTAGGTATTGTACAGGCAGGATATCCCCTAGAAGCAATTGAGAACCAGGAATATATAGAGGTACCAAAAAAATATATAAATGAAAATAATTTTGTTTTGAAGGTTCGTGGAGACTCAATGATTGACGAAAATATTCAAGAGGGAGATTATATCATAGTTAGAGAAAAAAAGATTGCAAAAAATGGAGATTTAGTAATCGCTTATATTAATAATGATGCAACTTTAAAGAGATATTATAAAAAAGAAAATAAAATTGAATTACACCCTGCAAATCCAAACTACAAAATTATTGAGGTTAATAAAACTGATGATTTCAGAATTGGAGGTGAAGTATTAGGTGTCATGAGAAATTATACTTAGATAATAGAAAGGGTGATAATTATCACCCTTTCTATGAAACAGTATTTATATGTTTAATAATTTTAATTATTTAAACAAAGATAATACAACTTGAGGAGCAGAATTTGCTTGACTAAAAGCAGAAACTCCTGTCTGTTGTAAAATTTGTAATTTAACCATTTCCATCTGTTCCTTGGCAAAGTCTGCATCTTCTATTCTTGATCTACTTGCCTCTGTATTAGCTACTCCAATACTCAAAGATTCTTCTTTAGAAGTCAATCTAGCCTGATAATCACCCATTCTTTGTATAGTAGCAGATAAAGAATCAATTGCACTCTCTAATTCATCAATACCTGTTGTTGCCTGATCTTGAGTCAAAGTGGCCCAACCTTCTGAGATACCACCGACAATATCATCTAAATTGTTACCAGCATCTTCACCAATATCATCTCTTACTGAAGCATCAAATTCTACTTCAAATGTATCTAAAGTTTCCTCTCCAACCTGAAATCTCATTATTCTATTATCACTATTTTCGTCGCCAAATAATTTGAAACCGTTATACTTTGTTTGGTCATATATTTCATTAAATTCTATTAATAAAGAATTTATTCTGTCTCCAATTGCAAATCTCTGATCTTCACTTAATGAACCATCAGCTGCTTGAGTTAAACTCTCTTTTACCTGTTGAAGGATATCCATTTGAGATTGATATCCGCCTTCAGCAATATTTAAAACATTTTTAGCTGTGGATACGTTATCTAGAGCCTGAGAAAGTCCTCTAGTACGACTTTCTAAATGCTTAGCTATATGATAACCTGCAGCATCATCTTCTGCAGAATTAATACGTTTACCTGTAGACAAACGTGTTTGATGTAATCCCATTTTACCATTTGTCTTTTTTAAATTGTATAGTGCTTCCATTGCACTGAAGTTTGAATTAATTGTAGTAATATTTCCGAACATTTTATACTTCCTTGTATTTGTTTAAAGTTTAATTTTTTCCAACTTCCTTGTTGGCTACAAAGATATTATCGGATAAAAATTACTAAACTTTAATAAAAAAATATAAAATTATATAAAATTAACAAATACGTGAATAGAAAATTAGGAAAATAATTAACTAAATAATTAATATATACAAAATAATGAATGTTGAAATTAAACAAATATCAACCCAAGAAGCACTAATTGTGCGTAGACCTATCCTGCGAAAAAATAAATTACATTTGTCAGCTAGATTTAAAGAAGATGATAAAAAAGATACGATCCATATAGGAGCAATAGTAAATAAATGTGTCATTGGTTGTTCAACAATTTTTCCTGAAAATAGAAAATTAAAACTTGATGAATGGAGATTGCGAGGTATGGCTGTTTTGGATACATTTCAATCAAAAGGTATTGGTAAAAAAATATTAATATATTGTTTTGAGCAAGTGAATAATAAAAAAGGATCAGCCCTTTGGTGTGATGCAAGATTAAAAGCTGTAGAATTTTACGAAAAAAATGGATTCAGTATTTGCAGTAGTCAATTTGATATTCCTGAGATTGGACCACACTTCAAAATGGAAAAACTTTTTTATTGACAAAAGTCAATATACAAATCTTATTTCTTTAAATTTAATCCTATCATTACAGTCGATGATGCAAAAAATCCTATAAACAAAAAAAGTACTTTCACTGATATATATTCTAAAACTGCACCTGTAAATATTGAAGAAATTGCAGTGGTCCCAACTACGGATAAATTCACAATCGAGAAAATTCTCCCTCTATACAAATTTGGTACTAATTTTTGTAGCAAATTTGTTCTAGAGACAACAATAAATGGTATAGCAATTCCATGAATAAAAAGTATACTCAATACAGTTGATTTCATGTCTGCAAAAAATAATAATGAATAAGTAATTCCATCGAAGAATATGCCAAATAACAAAAGGTAAATTAAATTTATTTTTTTAAAAAAAGTAAGTATCAAAAAAGAGCCAAACAGCATCCCAATTGTCATTGCTGATTCAAATACTGCTAATGTGTCAAACTCTGCTTTAAAAACCTCTTTAACAAAAACTGGTATTCCTATGATAGCAGGTCCCATAATAAAAAAATTATTCAAGCTCGTCATAAAAATAATATTAGTCAGTTTCTTATTTTTTTTAAAAAATAAGAAACCAAAAATCAGATCATCAAAATATGAGTGTTTATTTGAAATTATAAATTTCTTTTTTAATTTAATAAATGATGAAAAAATAAATGACATCAGAAACAATATAGCTGATACATAAAGTAAATAAATTTGATTAATATTTTCAACAAAAACAATGGCGAAGATGGGTCCAACTAAAAAGGAAAGTTGTCCAGATATCGAAATAATACCATTAACATTTACTAGTTGATTTTTATTGATAAATGTGGGAATCATTGAATCCCTTGTGGGAGTAAGAAATATACCAAAAGTAGAAACTAAAAATGATAATAAATAAACAAGAATTATTGATTGAGATGAAAGCATTATTAAGGGAATGATAGAAATTATTACCCCTTTTAATAATTCTGTTGTCATTATAATATGCTTTCCTGAGAATCTATCAATAATAATCCCAGAAAAAAAACCAAAAATTAATGTTGGGACATAAATACTAGTAGCCACAATTGCTGTACTTACTTTTGAATTTGTTAATTCTAAAATAATCCAAGGCAATGTTAATAAATAAATTGCATTACCAATGTTTGATGTAAAGTTTACAATGCACAGTAGAAAAATATTTTTATTTTTCAATTTATTATTTGAGAAAATGAAATTAATTAAAAAATTACCCTTATTTTTGTTTGGTAAGACTAAATTCTATGATGTAATTTTAAGCAAGTTTTTTTTAAGTAAAAAACGTGTTTTAAACACCCAAAAATTAGTGATAAAGGAGAAAAAAATGGCATATGTTATTGCTGAACCTTGCGTTGGTACGTGTGATACTGCGTGTGTTGAAGTTTGTCCTGTAGATTGTATTAATGGACCATTTGAGAAAGAAGGTCTTGGTGAAGAAGCTAAGGCTGATGGATTTGATCCAACAGACTTGCAACTATACATCGATCCAGAAGAATGTATTGATTGTGGTGCTTGTGAGCCAGAATGCCCAGTTGAAGCAATTTTTGAAGAAGACGCTTTACCTGAAGAATGGAATAAGTTTATAGAAATAAATGCCGAATGGTATCAAGAGTAAATATATTTCTAAAAAATAAAATATTAAGACACACAAACGGCTGTCATTTGGCAGCCGTTTGTGTGTCTTAAAACATCAAACATATGAATAAAACTGAAATAATTGAAATTTTAAAAACAGTTAAATATCCTGGATTTTCTAGAGATATTGTTTCTTTCGGATTAATTAAGGAAGTCGAAATTAATTCGAATATAATTAATTTAAAACTACAACTTACAACAACAAATCCTGAACATAAAGATCAATTATCAAAAGATATAATCAATGTCTTTGGTGCAAGTTACCCCTCTTATCAAGTAAATATTGATTTTATTGAAAACACATCGCCCCAAAAACAAACTGAAAATTTAAATGAAAGAAAACCTCACAATCTAAAAAAAGTTAAAAATATAATTGCTGTCGCTAGTGGCAAAGGTGGTGTGGGAAAATCAACAATTTCTGTTAACCTAGCAGCAGAATTATCAAAAAGTTATAATGTTGGTATTTTAGACCTAGATATTTATGGACCTAGTCTTCCAACAATAATTGGAATTAATGAAACACCAAAAATAACCGCTGAAAAAAAACTTATCCCAATTGAGAAATTTAATATGAAATTAATGTCTTTTGGCTTTGTAAGTGGAAATGATGCTCCAACAATATGGCGTGGCCCATTGGTTTCTAGAATGACTCAGCAATTTTTTGATGATGTACTATGGGGAGAGTTAGACTTTTTAATACTAGATTTACCTCCAGGTACGGGTGATATACAATTAACACTTGTTCAAAAAATCGCTCTTACAGGAGCTGTTATTGTTACAACACCACAGAACTTGGCTATTATTGATGTCCAGAAAGGCGCTGACATGTTTAAAAAAGTTAATACCCCTGTTCTAGGAATAATTGAAAACATGTCATATTTTCATTCTACGGCTATTGTAAAGGATCAAAATAATAATTTAGTAAACGGTACCATTCAAACAGACAATAAGCACTATACTGTTTCAGGCGGAAAAGTTGACATGGAATTTGAAATTTTTAAAGGGTTCGGGGGCAAATCTGAAAGTCAGCGACTAAATGTTCCCCTGCTTGGGAATATACCACTTACCTCAAACATAGTAGAGTCTGCGGATATTGGAGAACCTTACGTTTTGAAATATGAAGAGTCTAGTGTCACAAAAATCTTCAATAATATCACTAAAAGCATCATAAAACATAATCATATTGTATAAATGGTATCCAAACTAACAATAAGTTTATTTTTAAATACAGCCTGGGCCTACCCCTTGTTTTTATGGAGCCTTCCATTAAATGAGATAAAATCTGGATTTTACAAATTTTCACTCAGTATTTCAACAATATTATGGGGACTAGCATGTATTATTTTATTGTTCAATTTGGAATTTAAAAAAAATATATCTATTTTTTTACCTGCATTTTTCTCTTTTTTCACAATAGGAAGTTATACTTTTTACATTTGGAAAAAGGATTATATTTCACTTTATTCGATTTCAGCTATTTGTATAATACTAGCAGGTGTAACGCATCATATTAATCAATCAATAATTTTTGATCTAGAATTTTTAAACCCTGCCTATCTGATTGGAGTTTTAATATTAACTAACGTACTATTTGCAATGATATTAGGACATTGGTATTTAAATATACCAAATTTAAAAATAATGCGATTAAAAAGAATTGTCTTTTATTTAGAGGTTTTATTGGTTTTTAGGTTATTATGGAATATATTTTCAATATATTCTAAGGACAATATATTAAAAGAAGGCATGGTAATAAATGGTTTAAACTTTTTAACTTCCTTGGACGGTATATTCCTTTGGATAGGATTCTTGTTTGGTATTATTGCTCCTTTAATCTTGAATTTCATGACTTCTAGGACACTTGAAATACATTCTACTCAATCAGCAACAGGTCTTTTATATATTAATTTAGTATTAATTCTTATGTCAGAAATGATTTTTAAATATTATTTAATTCAATATAAATGGATCCTTTAGACGTTTCTTTTGGATATGAGTGCGATTTATGTAATACTTTTCGAATTTATTCGATCAAAAGTAATAGTGATATTTCTTGTTCAAAATGCAATAAATTACTAGCTTCAGTTCCAAAAGATTATGATTTGACTAAAGCATGTCCTTTTTGCGAATGCACTTCTTATTACAAAAGGAAAGACTTTAATCAAATACTAGGTACAGGTATTATAATTATCGGCGCAATATTATCAATTATATACAACTATTTTATTTTAATGGGTTTTGTAATTTTAGATGTCTTATTATTTTACGTTGTACCTAATGTTGCAGTCTGCTACAAATGCTCTGTTGAATTGAGAGGCTTTAAAGGAATAGACAATTTAGATCATTTTGATCATCACACAGCTGAACTATATCAATTTTCTAATAATAATGATCTTACCACCTAAGCATATTGCAATAATTATGGATGGTAACGGAAGATGGGCTAAATCCGTAGGTCTTCCCAGATTTGCTGGCCACAAGAAAGGTGTCGATTCAGTCAGAAAAATTACACAGAAATGCGGTGAAATAGGAATTAATTACTTAACTTTATTTACTTTTTCCTCAGAAAATTGGTATAGACCTCAGACTGAAGTCAATGCCTTGATGACTTTACTATCAAACACTTTGAAAAAAGAAATTGAAAATTTAAATTCAAATAATGTGAGATTTAAAGCGATTGGTGAGCTATCAAAATTACCCTCAAGTGTGCAGAATGAAATAAAAAGAGCAGAAGAACTTACAATCCAAAACAAAGGTTTAAATTTAATATTAGCTCTTAACTATGGTGGGAGGCAGGATATAATTAATTCTTTTAAAGAAATTGCATTTGATCTCATTATGAAAAAAATAAAAATAGATGATATTTGTGAATCGTTAATTACTCAAAAATTATGCACTAACAAAATTCCTGAACCAGATCTTCTAATTAGAACAGGCGGTGATTTAAGAATAAGTAATTTCATGTTGTGGCAACTAGCGTATACCGAAATCTATATCACAAAGAAATTTTGGCCTGAATTCAATGAAAATGATTTAAAAGAAGCAATAAAAGAATATCGTACAAGAGAACGAAGATACGGACAGATTAGTGAACAGGTTGTAAATGAAAAATAATCATTTTATCATATTAATTTTAATATTACAATCAATACTTATATCTCAAGCCAAAATAAATATTGAACAAATTGAAATTAAAGGTAATATGAGACTGTCAGAAAATGATATTTTAAGAATTTCTCGTTTGAAAGTAGGCAGTTCAATAGACATGGAAGACATACAAAATGCGGTCAAAAATCTGTCAAAACTAAATCAATTTAATGACATACAAATCTTTCTTAAAGATCAAAATTCACTCTCAGATGGTGTGAAATTAAAAATAATTGTTGATGAGCATCCGCTTCTCCGCAGGTTAGAAATAAGAGGAAATAAAAAATTAAAAGATAATAAAATCATTGAATTAATGGAGTTGAGTGAAGGTACATTACTATCCAAAATCAAAATTTTTTCTGCAAAGAAAAATATAATTAATGAATATAAAAAGAAGCATTTTCATAATGTAAAAGTTGACACCCTAATAAATCTATCAGAAAATAAAGATTTTGCAGATTTAACAATAATTATAAATGAAAATAAAAAAACTAAAATTAAAGAGATTAATATTCGAGGTAATAAAAATTTTAGTGATTGGACATTGAAATTTAGAACATTAAAAGGTATAAATGAATATAAGTGGTATCTTCCGTTTAGAGGTGAATATAATAAAGATAAATGGGAAGAAGACAAGCAGATGCTTGTGAAATTCTATAAAAATAAAGGATTTAGGGATTTTTATATCAAAGATGAATATATTGATTTACTACCAGATGAAAATGGACTCTCCATTAATATTTCTGTACATGAGGGACCAAAATACTATTATAATGATATTATATTCAATGGTAATATAATCCACAATGACAAAACCTTATCAAAAGTACTTAATATAAAAAAAGGGGAAATATTTAATGAAGATAAATTTCAAATCAGTGTATATCAAGGTTTGTATCCACTTTACCGCGATGATGGATATTTCTATGTTCAAGTTGAACCTTTAATTGAACCAGCTGAAGAGAATCTACTAAATATTAATTTTAATATAATCGAAAATGATAAAGTGAAAATTCGTAAAATACACATCGCGGGGAACAATCACACAAATGAAAATGTAATACGAAGATACTTAAAAATCTTTCCAGGTGAAACTTTTAGTCAATCTAAGTTTGAAACAAGTGCTAGAGATATCTTTATTCTAAATTATTTTGAAAATGTTATACCAAATTATTTACCATATGATGATGATGAAATTGATCTAATTTATGAAGTTGTTGAAAAACGTTCAGGAATTGCACAATTGTCGATGGGTTATAATGCTCAAATGGGTCTAACAGGAGGTGGATCGTTTCAATTCCCAAACTACAGAGGCACAGGAAGAACACTGGCATTTAGCTATCAACGTGGAATAAATAATCAAAATCAAGGTAGTGTACAACAGCTACCTTCTTCATACAATTCATCAAATGTAGCTAATTATCAGAGTTTTTCATTTAGTTTCACTGATCCAAGGATCTTAGACACTCCCAACTTAGTGGGGATATCTGCACAATATTCAGAAAGAGGTAGTTCTGCAAGCTATCTACAATTTGATATAAAACAAATACGTGGTTCCACGCGGCTAGGTAGAGAATTTAAATGGCCTGATAGATTTTTTGGAGGCTCTTGGAGCTTTTCATTAGGAAATAGTAGGTATTTTGCAGATTACGACAGTGATTTAATAGATTATTTTGGTCCGACAATAGAAAATAGTATTGAAATCGCGAATGATGGTTCTCCTTATTTCTCGACATCTGGTATATCATTAACGCAAATTATTTATCGAGATAGTCGAAATCACCCAGAATTTCCCTCAAGAGGATCAAAATTTAATTGGACTTCAATCCTTTCAGGATCTTTTTTAGGTGGTGATGAAGACTATCACAAGCATAGATTCGATTTTGATTTCTTTTCACCAATAATAAATAAATTAGTTTTACATTCTAATTTTATAATGGGAGCAATCAAGAGGATTCCTGTTTCAGAAAATGAGCGAAGTATAATTAATCCAAATGCAAAATTTATTATGGGTGGTAGTGGAATGCCTTACGGCGAAATGCTTAGAGGATATGCAGATAATACAGTAGGCCCTTATGGTACATATAGACCAAAGGGTGGAAATGTTATGTTAAAATATTCTTTAGAAATCCGACTTTTATTGTCTGAAAGTCCAACTGTTTACATGCTTGCGTTTGGTGAAGCTGGTAACGTTTGGTCTAACTTTAAAACAATAGATATAAATTATTTAAAAAGATCAGTTGGTGTTGGAATTAGAACTTATATGCCAATGCTAGGAATGCTTGGATTTGATGCAGGTTATGGTTTTGATGATACAATAATTGATGCTGATTCTTCACCGCAAGGCTGGAATTATCACTTTTTATTTGGAATGCCACTATAAAAAAAATTATTACATAAAGGAGAAAAATGAAATATAAAATTACTATGTTACTATCATTATTGTTTGCAGTGAGTTTTGCAAATATAAAGATAGGATACGTTAATTCAAATCGTATTATGGCAGAATATGAACCAGTTAGAGATATTCAAATAGAACTTGAAAAAGAACAAAGAAAACTAGAAATTGAATTTAATAGAATACTTGAAAATATTGATAGTTTGAGTAAAGATTATGAACGTCAAAGACTCTTAATGAGCGACGAAAGAAGACAGAATCGCGAACAAGAAATAATGAATTTAGAACGTACAGCACAAGAGTTTCAGATGAAAAAGTTTGGACCAGAGGGTGATATTACAAGAATGCAAAATCAAAAATTACAACCTGTACTAGAAAAAGTACAAAGCGCAATAGATGTTATAGCAAAAGAACGAGGATATGATTATGTACTTGATGCAATAACAGGTTCAATCTTATATGCACTTCCGCAATATGATTTAACTGAAGATGTAATAAAAGAACTTAAAAAAAATTCATCATCAAATAATTAATTTTGATTTTAGTCTCTGAAATAGCAAACCTAATAGAAGGTGAAATTGATGGAAATCCTCACTTGAAAATTTATGGTGTTTGCAACATTAAAAATGGTGAAGAAGGAAAGATTTCATTCCTTGGAAATTCAAAATATAATGATTTCTTAAGTACAACAAATTCTTCAGCAATTATTGTAAAGACAAATCATAAATTTGAAAATGCAGGAAAAACATTGATCAGAGTTAAAAATCCAACTCTTGGCTTTGCCAAAGTATTAGAAATTTTTGACAAAAATAAAAGTTTCAAAAATGAAATTAATCCAAAAGCAACAATTGATAAAACTGTAATACTCGGTGAAAATATTTTATTAGGTGCAAATGTGGTAATAGGAAAGAATTGTATTATAGGAAAAAATTCTTCCATAAAAGCAAATGTAACTATTTACGATGATACTATAATCGGCGAATCTGTTACCATCGATTCAGGGACTGTAATCGGTGCAGATGGTTTTGGTTGGATTCCTGATAAAAATGGACACTATAAGATACCTCAAATTGGCAATGTAATTATTGAAGACAACGTTTGGATTGGAGCAAATTGTACAATCGATAGAGGTACCTTCAATCCTACGATTATTCGTAAATCATGCAAGCTTGATAACCAAGTTCATATTGCGCACAATGTTGAAATTGGTATGAACTGCCTGATTGCCGGACAAACAGGTATAGCCGGCAGCACGATCGTTGGTGAAAATGTAACAATTGCCGGTCAGTGTGGAGTTGCTGATAATTTACATATTGGCGATAATTGTGTAATAGGAGCAAAGTCCGCTGTATTAAAATCAATACCAAAAAATGCATTTGTTTCAGGTAATCCAGCTAGAAAACATAAAAATAGATTAAAACAAGAACTCATCATTCAACAGCTACCTTCAATTTTAAAAAGAATTAGAAATTTAGAAAATAATAAATAGAAAAGGTGAAAATTGCCACAAAGTTACAGGCACTCAAAATATCAAAGTACAATAAAAAGTACCGTTGAAATCGAAGGAATTGGTTTACATACCAGCGTAAAATGTACGGCAATATTCAAACCAGCTCCTCCAAATTCTGGTATTCGATTTAAAAGATTAGACTTAAAAAATTGTCCAGAAATATTAGCAGATATTGATCATGTCGTAGATATTTCTCGTGGAACAACTATTGGTAAGAATGGGAATAAGATTCATACCGTTGAACATGTATTAGCTGCAGTGGTTGGTCTACAAATTGATAATATTTTAATTGAACTTACGGAAAAAGAACCTCCTGTAATGGATGGAAGTTGTAAACCATTTGTAGATTTACTTTTGAATGCAGGTATTGATAATCAAAATGCCCAAAGAGACGAACTTATAATTGATAGAACAATAACATATAGTGATCCTGAACGTGGAGTTGATATACATGTATTGCCATCAGATTGTTTTAGAATAACTTTTATGACTGACTATAAATTCCCCTCTCTTGGGACACAGTATACTGCGATATATTCAATGGAACATGATTTTATTGACCGTATCTCTCCAGCAAGAACTTTTTGTTTTTTCTCTGAAATTAAACATTTGAAAGAGCAAGGTCTAATAAAAGGAGGTTCAGTTGACAACGCCCTTGTATTCTTAGATAGAGAAGTTAAAGAAGATGAAATTGAAGAACTGAGAAAAATGTTTGGAATAACCTCAGATGTATTTTGTGGTGAAAATGGAATTTTAAATGGTGTTGAATTAAGATTTGATAATGAACCTGTACGGCATAAAGTATTGGATTTAGTAGGCGATTTAGCACTATTAGGAATGCCAATTCGTGGACATGTAATTGCGGCAAGATCTGGACATGCCGCTAACGTTGAATTGGTAAAAAGTATAAAAAAAACATATAAGAAAAAAATGGAAATTAAGCGGAGAAGTCAAATGTCGAGTAAGGCAAAGTTTGATATTCACGCAATTCTAAATATTATGCCTCATCGTTATCCATTTTTACTAATTGATAGAGTATTAGACGTTGATCCCGGTAAAGTTGTCCATGCCATAAAAAATGTAACTATAAATGAACCTTTTTTTCAAGGCCACTTTCCTGGACAACCAATCATGCCTGGTGTATTAATACTTGAAGCAATGGCACAAGCCGGTGGATTTTTGATTTTAAACTCTATACCAAATCCAGATACAAAACTAATGTACTTTTCAGCAATTAATGAATCTCGATTTAAAAAAACTGTTATACCTGGAGATCAAGTTATTTTTCAAGTTAAATTGCTCAAATTCAAAATGGGTACTTGTAAAATTTCTGGTAAAGCATCGGTAGATGGTGAAGTTGTAGCATACGCTGAAATGATGGCTTCTGTAGTAGAAAAGAGAGGATAATATTTCAACAGAAATTCATCAAACAGCAATTATTAGTCCTAACGTAAAAATTGGAAAAGATGTAAAAATTGGACCATTTGTGATTATTGAGGATGATGTTAGCATTGGAAATGGAACTGTAATATCTGCAAACGCAGTAATAAAAAAATATACAAAAATCGGTAATTACTGTAAGATTTTTCAATCAGCTATAATTGGTGAAATCCCTCAAGATTTAAAATTTAAAGGTGAAAAGACTGAACTTTTGATTGGAGATAATACAACTATAAGAGAATTTTGCACTTTAAACAGAGGAACTTTAGAATCTAATCAAACTAAGATCGGTAATAATGTTCTATTGATGGCATATGTTCATGTAGCGCATGATTGTATTATTGGAAATAATGTAATTTTGGCAAATGGTGTACAGCTTGGTGGACATGTACAAGTTGGTGATTATGTGGTTATTGGCGGTACAACACCTGTCCATCAATATTGTAAAATAGGAGAACATGCCATGGTAGGTGGTGGCTTTAGAGTGGTAAAAGATGTTCCTCCATACATATTAGTTGGAGGAGAGCCTCTGAAATATAACGGGTTAAATTCTCTTGGATTGCGAAGAAGAGGTTTTAAACCCCAAATTAGAAAAATTTTAAAAGAAACTTATAAATACATATATAATTCAAATATAAATATCAATGATGCAATAAATAAAATTTTATCAAAAACTTATTGTAATGAATTAGAAGTTCAAAAAATTGTATCATTTATAAAAAATAGTAGTAGAGGACTTGTTTAAATATTTATTCTTTTTATTGCCTTTTTTCTTATGGTCTGAAACTACGTTTAAAGAGAGAATTACTAACCATACAACATCAATGTTTATCCCATTTTCAAATAATTTACCTGATGTCGGAGTTTCACTTAAAACAAATAAATCCTTCACATCATATGCATTTTTTTCTCAAATTTGGATCTCATCTAATTTAGCAATATACGGGAAAATTACCCCTTACGTAGGAAAAAAAGATATATACCAATATAAATCTACTGGAATGCATTATCGTTTTTTTAATGATATCAGTGATATATCTCAATTTAGCATAAAATCAGGTATTCATAGCCTAACAGATAAATCAAATTTAAAAGATGAAAGTTGGTTTAACTTTAGTATTTATTATAATAAAATATTTAAAGAAAATGACATATTATTTAATTGGAATAATTATTTTACAAAAAATCAAACCATAAAAAGCATTGGAATAATAAAAAATATAAATTTTTCCCAAAAACTTACCATTAATCTAGGTATTACACATTATATAAGTTTCTCGAAATCATCAATTAATTTAACTTTTGGATATTCTTTATGAAAAAGATAGGTATATTAGGATCTACTGGATCAGTTGGCACACAAACTTTACAAGTTATAAATTTATTCAAACAAGATTTTGAAATTATTTATTTAACTGCAAATAATAATGTTGAATTATTAATTAAACAATCATTACAATACAAACCGAAATATGTATGTATCGTAAATAAAAGTAAGTTAAAACAGGTAAAAGAGAAATTATCTAATTTAAATTGTAAAATTATATCTGGTAGAGAGGGATTGTTAGAAATAGCTTCTTGCAATGAAATTGATATTTGCGTAAATGCACTTGTTGGCTCTTCTGGGATGGAACCAACAGTAAACTCATTGAAAGCGGGAATAGATGTGGCATTGTCGAATAAAGAAAGCATGGTCATGGCAGGAGAATATATCAATAAGTTGAAAAATAAAAATAATTGTTCTATATACCCTGTAGATTCAGAACATAGTGCAATCTGGCAATGCTTGAGAGGTGAAGATTTTCAAGAA
>MDTD01063642.1_pt1 | contig 15631 bp, 15 predicted proteins | sample 811221 | NCBI WGS metagenome assembly MDTD01 (sample SAMN05326646, study PRJNA326480) | marine metagenome | isolation source: seawater | place: Pacific Ocean: South West | collected 2011
AAAATATAAAAATTGTTTTTAATGAGGATATAGAAAATTTAATGCAAAAATCTCATATACTGATGACAAATTTTTCGACATTAATAGATGAATATTCATATTTAGAAAAACCTATAATTATTTTAAATGATTACTTGAATTACGAGAGTTATAAGCATATGTATTCTCAATCAAATAAAGATAAGATTAACTCTATCTATTACTATAAATGTGAAGACTTAAAAAATCAACTTAATGAAATAATTGAAAAAATTAAGAAACAAAATAAGCTTGAAACACCCAAACATATTTGGAAGATAAATGAGGCAATTGATAAAAAAAATTTACTAAACAAAATACAAAATATTGAAAAAAATAATTTATAATCATAATTAAAATCATGCACCTAATTAAAACCAAAATAAAAGACTGTTATTTAATTAAATTAAATAAGTTCCAAGATCATAGAGGCTTCTTTTCTAGAGCATTTTGTAAAAATGTCTTTTATCAAAATAATTTATTAAATAAAATTCATCAAATTAATTTTTCGTTTTCAAAAAAAAAAGGAACTATAAGAGGTCTCCATTTCCAAAAAAAACCATTTGAAGAAATGAAAATTATTTATTGTATAAAGGGATCAATTTTTGACGTTGTGGCTGATTTAAGAAAAAAATCAAAAACTTATAAAAAATATGTAGGGATAAAAATTTCATCAAAAGACAGAAAAGGAATAATTGTTCCCAAAGGTTGTGCTCATGGTTTTCAAACATTAGAAGCCAATACAGAGGTTATCTATTTTACTACTCAGTTTTATAATAAATCAAGAGAGAGCGGGGTTAATTTTAAAGACCAAAATTTGAAAATAAAATGGCCTCTTGCATTGGGAAATATAAGCAAAAAAGATTTAAAATTACCAAATTTATAAAAATGATAAAAAAAATTTTAATAATCGGTGGCTCAGGTTTTATTGGATTAAAATTAGTAGAATATTATTTAAAAAAAAATTTTAAAGTTTTTTCAATATCAAAAAATAAAAAAAATATAAGAAATAAAAAAAATCTTAAAAATTTTTATTTTGATATTTCTAATAAAAAAAAATGCTTTGATTTTTTCAAAAAATATAGTTTTGATTATATTATAAATGTGGCAGGTTATGTTGATCATAGAAGTTATTTTATTAAAAAAAATAATATAATTGAAAGCCATCTGTTAGGTACATTAAATAGTGTCCTTTATGCTAACAAATTAAATTTAAAAAAATATTTATACATTGGTTCTAGTGACGAATACGGTTTAAATAAAGCACCACAAAATGAAACACAAAGAGAAATGCCAAGTTCAACTTATTCGTTTGCAAAAACTTCCTCAGTGCATTTTTTACAAATGATTTCGAGATCAGAAAATTTTCCTTCATCTTCGATTAGGATATTTTTAACTTATGGACCAAATCAAAAAGAAAATAGGTTTATACCTCAAATAATAAAAGGTTGTTTAAAAGACGAAAATTTTAAAACCTCCTCTGGAAAACAAATAAGAGATTTTTGTTATATAGATGATGTGGTTAATGCAATTAATATGGTCTTAATTTCAAAAAAAAGTAATGGAAAAATATATAATGTTGGATCAGGCAAACCCGTGAAAATAAAAAATGTTGTAAAAATGATTCAATCAATAATAGGTAAGGGAAAACCAATTTATGGTACATTTAAATTAAGAAAAAATGAAAATAGCAAATTGTTTCCTAAAATAACCAAAATTAAAAGTGAAATTGGATGGAAAGCCAAAATTAATTTAAAAGAGGGATTATCCAATACAATAGAATATATAAAAAAAAATAAATGAAGTTGTTAGATTTGAGTTTTGATGCCAATCTTTCTGATGATCATTCAAGAATTTTTAGTTATCTAGCTAGAATTAAAATAAAAAAATTTAATAAAATTATTGGTAAATTATACTCCAAAATTGAGGAAAAAAACTTTTTATTATGGGTTATATCAAACACAAGTTCTAGAAATCCTTACTCTAGTAAAATATTTTACTATTATTTAAGTTTTTATTTTTTAAAAGAAACATTAAAAAAAAATAATATTAATAAAATTATTGTAGATTCAATTATTCAAAAAAAAATATTAAATAAAGTCATTAAAAATAAAAAAATTGAGATTAAATTAAAAAAAAAAAATTCTAATAGTTATCTGAGATTTATAAAGTTTTTTTGTAGATTTTTAATTATAAAAATTTCAAAGATTTTTGAAGTTAATAAAATTAATTCAAAAAAAATATCACTTTTAATGACTAGTATAATAGATGGTTATGTTTTAAAAAGCAGATATTTCCCAAAATTATTTGAGAAAATTGATAAGAAAAAAAATATTTTTTTTGTTCCAAATATTATGATATTTAAATTTTCGTCTTTTATTAAAAATTTAATTATACTAAGAAGAACAAAAATTTATCTTATAAAAGAAGATTTTATTTCTTTTAAGGATTTTTTTTCAGTATTAAATATTTATAAAAAAATTAAAACACTTTTTAAAAAAAAAAATTTAGATAAAAATTTTCAACTAGCAGATTTAATTAAGGAAGAATTGTTAGACCAAAAATATACTTTTTCGAATCTAGAGTCTTTCATGAATTATGTATTTATTAAAAATTTAAAAAAACAAGCTATTAACATAAAGACTTCAGTAGTATGGTTTGAAAATCAGCCATTTGAAAGATCTTGGTCATACGCACTAAATAAGTATCACGAAAACTCAAAAAGTGTTGGTTATATGGGAATAGTTCCAGCAAATATGTATATTAGTCAAGATCATACTTTACCAGAGGACCGAAGGTATAAATTAATTCCTAAAAATATTTTAACAATTGGAAATTATTTCAAAAATAATATTAAAAAATACGACTCAAAGTTAAAAACCACAACCGTATCCGCTTTAAGTTTTCAGCATTTATTTAATAAAAAAAAAACAAATAAAATTAATCAAATACTAGTTGCTTTACCAATATTAAAAAAAGATTCTGATCAAATTTTAGAGATTTGTAAAAATTTAATGAATATAAAATTTTTATCTAAATTTAAATTAATCATCAGGCCACATCCTACGACAAATATTCAAGAAATAAAAAAAATAATTATTAATCTAGATATTAAAAATTCACAAATTGATGTTAATAAAAGTTTTTATGATAGCTTAAAAAAATCTAAATTTTTTATTGGAGGTATGTCTTCAACTTGTCTTGAGTCTGTAATTCTTAATATTCCAACAATTATTTTTAAAAGTAATGATTATTTACGTAGCTCCTGTATCCCAAATATTATCAATAGAAAACATTATCTGTATTCCAAGGATTATAATGAAATCATTAAATTTATGAAAAAAAATAAAAAAAATTCTTTAATATTGTCGAATAAAATTAGGAATAGTTGTTTTAAAATTCGGTCAAATAATTTATTGAATGAATTTAATCTATGAATATTTCTAGTTTTAAAAATAAAAAAGTTCTAATTACAGGTCACACAGGTTTTAAGGGACTTTGGTTAACAATAACCTTATTGAATTATGGAGCAAAAATTATTGGAGTTTCTTTAAAACCAAACGGTTTTCAAAAAAAAGTGTTAAAAAAATTAAAGAATAAAAATATTAAGAATTATTTTTTTGACATAAAAGATTTGAGTGAAATAAAAAAAATAATTATACGAAATCAACCAGATTATATTTTTCATCTAGCAGCCCAACCTATAGTAAGCGTTTCTGTTAAAAAACCCCTAGAGACATGGAAAACTAATTTGATTGGTACAGGAAATTTATTAGAGTCATTGAGGTTTTTAAAAAAAAAATGTTTCATCTTAATTATAACAAGCGACAAATGTTACGAAATAAAAAATAAAAGTAGAATAACTTATTTTAAAGAAACAGATTCACTAGGTGGTAAAGACCCATACAGTGCATCAAAAGCATCTACAGAAATAATTTATAAATCTTATTTTGAAACTTACTTGAAATTCAAGAAAAACTTATCGATATGTTCTGTTAGAGCTGGAAATATTATAGGAGGAGGAGATTGGTCTAAAGATAGAATAATTCCAGATTGTGTAAGAAGTTGGATTATAAAAAAAAATATTTATATTAGAAATCCAAATTTTGTTCGTCCATGGCAACATATCTTAGATGCAATAAATGGATATCTGATGTTAGCAAATACAATGTCTAAAACAAATAAATTTAATGGTCATTCTTTTAACTTTGGTCCAGAAAAACATTCTATAAAAACAGTAAATCAATTATCTAAAAAATTCCAATATTATTGGTCTGGTGTTAGTAAAATTAAAATCAAAAAAAATAAGCAATTTTCTGAAACAAAAACTTTGGCATTAAGTATCATGAAAGCTAAACAAAATTTAAATTGGAAGCCCTTATTGAATTTTGATGAAAGTGTTAGTTTAACCGCAGATTGGTATAGAAAATATTACAAAAATTTAAATGTAACAGATATTTACTTGGAACAAATAAATCACTTTAAAAAATTATGCAGATTAAAAAAATAAACATTAAAAAAGTTAAAGTTGTAATTTTAGCAGGAGGTATGGGAACCAGATTATCAGAATATACAAAACTTATTCCAAAACCTATGATTAATGTTTATAAGAAACCTATTCTTTTTCATATAATTGAACATTATCAAAATTTTGGATTTGAAAACTTTATTTTAGCAACAGGATATAAATCGAACTATATTGTAAATTATTTTAAAAAAAATAAGTTTTTTAAAGAGATTAAAAATAAAAAAAAAAGTTTGAAGCATAGGTATTTTGTTCAAACAAATAAGTCTTCTAACTTTAGCATAGTGGATACAGGACTTAATACTATGACAGGTGGTAGAGTTAAAAGATTAAAAAATTATCTTTTACCAGATGAGTATTTCTGTTTAACTTATGGAGATGGGGTATCGGATGTTAATATAAAAAAAGTTTTAAAACTTCATATAAAAAGAGACAAGATCGTAACTGTTACAGCTGTCAGACCCCCATCAAGATTTGGTGCCTTAAAGATAAAAAGAAATAACGTTGAGCAGTTCCAAGAAAAAACTAATTTTTTTGATAGCTGGATTAATGGTGGTTTTTTTGTTTTTAAAACAAGTCTTTTAAAGTTTATAAAAGGTGACTCCACTTATCTGGAGAAAGAACCTTTACAAAAAATTTGTAAAATCAACCAAATGGTAGCGTATAAACATTTTGGATTCTGGCATTGTATGGATACTTTAAGAGATAAAGAGAACCTTGAAAGATTTTTAAGATCTAAAAATGCAAAATAATCTTGTTAGTATTATTATGAATTGTCACAACGGTGAGAAATATCTTAAAGAGGCAATCACATCAGTTATTAATCAAACATATGAAAATTGGGAATTAATTTTCTGGGACAATTGTTCAACTGATAAAAGTTTTATTATTTTAAAATCTTTTGAAGATCAAAGAATAAAATATTTTAAATCAGAAAAATTTACAAACCTAGGTGAAGCTAGAAATTTAGCTTTTGAGAAATGTAATGGAGAGTATGTTGCTTTTTTAGACACAGATGATATTTGGTATAGTAACAAATTACAAAAACAAATTGAGTATTTTGTTAATGATGTTGGAATAGTTACCTGCAATACAATATTTTTTAATGAAAAGATAAAAGAGCCACTTTATAAAAAAAATATCAAACAAGGATATGTTTTTGAAGAATTATTAAAAAATTACAATTTATCACTAGAAACTTTGATAATAAAAAAAAAATTTGCTTTAAATTCAAATATTTTTTTTGATAAAAGTTTAAGCTATATTTCTGACTTTGATTTTTTTTTAAGATTATCAAGAAATTGTAAACTTAAATATGTTCCAGATATCTTATCTGGCTGGCGAGTTCATCATGAAAGTGAAAGTTGGAAAAGACCCAATAAGTTTAATGAAGAAAAAAAATTTTTTATAAAAAAAATTGAGAATTTTTATCCAGAAATAGCCTCAAGTTATAAAAATTTGTGGTTAAAATTTAAAATTGATACGTTAAAGAAAAATGCGATTTATCTAATAATGAATAAATTACCACAAGAAGCAAGAATAGAGATAAAAAGAAATTTTATTTTTGATATGCAAATTATAATAATCTATTTCTTATCATTTTTTTTCTTTTCCAAAAATTTATTTAGATTTATTTTAAATAAAAGAAAAAAAGTTAAACCTACTTAAGATGAAAAAATATTATTTTTCTCATGGAAGAACCGCTCTACTAAATGGTTTAAAGTTTTATAACTTTTCAGATCGTGATTCTATTTTAATACCAGATTATTTGTGTGAAGTGGTTGAATTAACTCTAAAATCACTAAATTTAAAAATTTTAAAATATGAGATGAAAGATGATTTTACTATTAACATGCAATCGTTAAAATCTAAATTAAAATTAAAGAATTTAAAAGCAATAATGGTGGTAAATTATTTTGGATTTCCACAAAATATTAAAGTATTAAAAAAAATTTGTAAAAAAAATAAAATATTGTTAATTGAGGATAATTCTCATGGTTACGGTGGGAAAGAGAATAGTAAATTATTAGGTACTAGAGGTAATTTTGGTTTTTCATCACCACGTAAAGTTTTACAAATATATTCTGGCGGCGTACTTTATCATAAAAACATTGCCAGTATTAAATTACCAAAGTATAAAAGAACCATAAAAGATTTTATAATTCAATTATTAAGTAAACATTTTTCATTAAAAACTTTAATTAAAAAAAATTTAATACTTAGAAAAGACTTCTCAGATCCCACCAATCAAAATGACAATATTATTTACAATACATACATTGATGATTTTTCGCTAAGCAAAATAAGACAAAAAAATATCAAAATTGAAAAATTGAAAAGATTTAATAATTACAAAATTTGGAAAAACTATTTAATCAAAAATAACTTTATACCAATTTTTAATAATGCTGATAAAAATTTAATGTTATGGTGTTTACCTTTTTATGCAAAAAATGCGTCTGATGCAAAAAAATGGTTCGATTGGGGCCAAAGACAAGGGATTACAATATTTTCTTGGCCAGATTTGAGTATTGATAATATTAGCAAAAATACCAAATGTTTTAAGAGGTGGAAAAGGTTAGTTTGTTTACCTTTAGATATTCCAAATAATTATTTGAAACATATATGCAGTTAAAAACGGATACTACTTTTTCCAAAGACTATATTAAAGAAATCCAAAATAATAGAGATGATTATTTAATTGAACCTTTTTTAGATCCAGTTTGGATAAATACTTGGTGGAAGAACATTGGTATTAATGAATATGATGAAATCAAATATTTAATTTTTTTAAAAAATAATAAACCAAAAATTATACTTCCGTTAGTAACAAGAAAAATTTTTAATTTAAAGTTAGTAGAGATGGCTGGTGGAAAAGTATCAGATTATCTAAGTCCAATTTTTGACAAAAGATACAAATTTACTAACGAAGATATAAAATTCATTAACCAAGAATTGTTTAAAAATTTTAAAAGTTATGACTTATTTTTTTTTAGAAAACAAAAAAATTATCAGAATTATGATAACCCTTTAATTTTATTAGATAAACCAATTTTAGGTCTTCATAAAAGCTATAGTATTGAACTGAATAAGTTTGATTTAAATAAAAGTATAAAAAAAATTTTCAATGATAATAAAAGACAATTAAAAAGATTAGCTGCCATAGGTGAAGTTGGATTTGAAGTTGCAGATGATTACAAAAATAAAAAAGAAATTTTAGAAGAAATGATTGCTCAAAAGGAACAAAGATACATAAAAACTAATGTGTGGAACATGTTTGCTTCTAAACATTATAAAAATTTTTATAAGAATTTATTAAATTGTGATTTCGATTTTGTAAAATTACATGTATCAGCCATTAAAGTTGATAACAATTATATATCAACACATGTAGGCATCCTTGATAATAAAGTATTTTATTATCTTATGCCAAGTTTTGATGGCAAAAAATTTGGTTTATATTCGGGTGGCAATATACTTTTAGAAAATTTAATAAATTTATCTAAATTTAAAAATCTTGAAATTTTTGATTTTACAATAGGTGGTGAAAATTATAAAAAAAAGTGGACTAATAAAACTACAGACTTATTTGATGTCATTTTAACTAATTCGTTTTCAGGAAAACTTGCAAGAGTTATAATACTAGTTGTCTTTTATTTAAAAAAAATAAATATTATAGATAAGTTGTACAAAAAACTTTATAAATTGATTAATAAATGTACCTAAATACTTATTTAAATACATCAAATTTTGTTAAGTCATTAGTTTTACCTTTTGGATATTATTTTCCTTTTAACAAAATCTTTTCTAGTAAATTGAATTATGCAGTTTTTTGCTATCATAGAATTGCCGAACGCCATAAAGCTCTAAACAAAAATAATCCTTTATCAGGACTAGAAGTCCAACAAAATATTTTTGAGGAACAAATAGAGTTTTTAAAGAAAAATTTCACTATAATACCGCTCGAAGAGCTTGAGCACCATATAAAAAGTAAAAATAAAAGTTTTGCAATTTCAGTAACTTTTGATGATGGATATTTAGATAATATAAATTTAGCACTTCCTGTATTAGAAAACCACAATGTTCCAGCAACAATTTTTGTAATTACAAGATTTTTAAATAGAAACGACTTTATGTGGTGGTATTATTTATGGGATAATTTAAATTTACAAAAATATATTTACATCAATTCAAAAAAAAAATATTTGGTTAATCAAAGAGATATTATCAATTGGTTTGGAATAATATCTAAAGAAGTAATTAATCTAAACTATCGTAATCAAAAAAATTATTTAGATGAAATATTTGGAACTGAGTTAGATTTTAATTTCAAGGATTTGTTAATTAATATTGATCAACTAATAGATTTAAGTAAAAATCCTCTCATTGAAATTGGTAGTCACACTCAGACACATCCAAAATTAACTTCTTTAAGTGATGAAGATGTTCGGATTGAGTTAAGTGAGTCAAAAGAGGAAATCGAAAAAATAATTAATAAAAAGGTAAAATTTTTAGCTTATCCATATGGAAGTAAAAATGAAGTAAACGACAAAGTCATTAATATTGCTAAAGACGTTGGATATACTATGGCTTTTTCCACAAAAAGGCCTTTTGAACAAGCAGATCCATTATTTGATATTCCCAGATATAATATTGATAATAATATTGAGCAAAAAAGATTAATTTCAAAAATAAATGGATTTGAGGATTTTTTGATAAATTTTAAAAAATTTTTTGTTTAAAAATTATTTTTTTTTTGAATTTCATTAAAATTCAGTGGGAAATTTTTTATAACATAAAAAAACCAAAGAGATAGGAATGAAATTGATATTTTGGGTTTGTAATAAAATTTTGCTAAAAATTTAATAAAATTTCTCTCAAAAAAACCTAATTTATTTAACAATGGGGATTCTATAGGTCTATTAAATTTACAAAAAAACCAAGCTTTTTTTCTTATTGAAACTTTATTTGTTTGAAAATTTTTTATCATCCTTAAATATTTACTCCAACCCAAGTGTAAACATTCTAGTTTTTTCCCAGTTCGACAAGAATAATAGTATGGTTTAATTAAACTTGTATGACCAAGTCGCATTTTAAATTTTTTAGTGATAAACAGATCTTTTCTATAAATTGCGGCAGTAGTATCTGTAGGTGCAACTATATTATCTCCAATTTGGTAACCATATTTATATCTTTTTTCTCTTTTCAGAATTTCTTTTAGAGATTTGTTTTTTTCTAGAATATTTGTATTTAAAGAAATACCCAATTTTCCTATTATAGGATATTTATCAAGCTGTTCATTTAAATATTTAAGCCAGCATTCTTCTTTTTTAGTATTTTTAAAAACAATATCACTATCTGACAAGACTATTCTATTCCAAGAGTATTTTATTGTGTCAATACCAAGGTTAAAACCATAGACCCAATTATCATAAGGATTAAAAATAATTTTATATTTTTTTGAGTATTTTTTTTTTAAATAATTAACAATCTTTTGGTCGGATTTATTATCAATGATTATCAAATCATATTTAGATTTTGTAGATTTTTCAATTGAACTAATTGATTTTCCTAAGAAATCCGGCTCATTATGATGCAAAAGTATTATTGGAGTCATATTTAAGAAATTTTTTATACCAATTTATTGTTTTGTCTAAACCTTTGTTAAAATCTGTTTTAGGCTTCCATTTAAAAAACTTATATAATTTATCAAAATTCATTAGCTGGTTCTTTATTTCTCCTGTTGTTTTTTTCTTAGGTAATTTAAGTAAAATTTTACTTAGATCTTTTTTATTTCTATTTTTAAGGTAAATCTTTCTTATTATGTCCACAACTTTAAATTTTTCACTAGTGCCCGCATTAAATATTTGGCCAGATAATTTTTTATCTAAAGTTAACTCTCTCGCCAATATTTCATATATTTCTGCAACATCCTCTACATATAAAAAATCTCTTGTATCTTTTCCATTCCCTCTTGGTTCAAAATTTGAATATTTCAATGAACTTCTTATGCAATCAGGTATTAAAGCTGAAAAATTCATTTGTCCTGGACCAAATATATTTGCAAAACGTGTTATAATTATGGGCAAAGGTTTATTTGGATTATATGCATAACTTTTAGCAATTAAATCCGCACAAGCTTTAGATGTATCATAATAAAATTTAGGATTTAAAGGATAATTCTCTTTATAGGGTAGCTTAGATGGTGGATATTCACCATAAGATTTATCTGATGAAGCAATTATAACTGATTTTATTTTTGAGGCACTTGTTCTTGCAGCTTCTAATACTGTGTATGTACCTTTTATATTGCTCTCGAAAGTTGAGAAAGGATATTTCATGGCTACACCCACCTCAACTTGTGCCGCTAAATGGAAAATATGTTTAATATTTTCCTCATTAATTATTCTTTTTATTAGTCTTATATCAGTAACATCACCTTGGAATAATTTTATACGATTGTCTAATTTTTCATAGAATAATAAAGTTTTTTTATCTATATTTCTAATTAATCCATAAATTTTTGCATTTTTTTTTAAAAGAAATTTTGCGAGATTTGACCCAATAAAACCGTTAATACCTGTTATTAATATGTTTTTATTTTTCCAAAAATTTTTAGTTTTTTTCATGAAAATTTTTTTATACTTTTTTTTGCTTCATCTAGTTCACTTAAGGTATTTACAGTAATATGTAAATCTCTATGTTTAAAAAAAACTACATTTTTTTTTCTAATTTCTTTTTGTAAAAAAGCGACAAAGTCATTAGACTTATTTAGGCTTTTGATCTTTATTTTAGGAATATATATATATCCAATATTAATCCAAATATTAAGTTTTGGTTTTTCCTGAAACCTATTTACAAAATTTTTTTTTCCTAATTCAACAATTCCAAATTTTACATCAGGACGATAAACAGTCAAAATAATTTTGTTTTTATTTTTTTTTAAAAAATCTAAATACTTTTTTACATTGATATTTGCTAATGTGTCGCCATAGCAAATGATACTATCTATATTTATTTTTTTATAAACATCTTTTAACCGATTAATTATTGATGCATCCCCAGAGTCAACTACTTGATAATTTAATTTAGAAAATGTTTTTTTTAAATAGGTTTTTATTTGTATAGATTTATATCCAGTAGTAAAAATAAAATTATCTATTTTGTTTTTTTTAAAAAAATCTATTAAATGATGTAAGATGGTTTTATCTCCAATTTTCGTTAATGATTTGTGGGTTTTATTGGTCAGAGGCTTCAATCTTTCACCTTTACCGCCACACAACACCAAAATTGTTGGATTAATTTCCATTAATATTATAAATAATTATTTTGTTCACACTTTTAAATTTGAAGGTACATGAGCCAGACAATTCTATATTTTATTTTTTTAGTTTTTGCATCATTTTTTTTATTAAAAGCTACTAGTTCTATTTTGGGATATTATAATTTTTCTTCAAAACCCACTGTTAGAGGTTTACACAAATATCCAATTATTACATCTGGAGGAGTTTTTTTTATATTTTACTTAATTTTTATGTTCTTTTTTTTAGACGGAAGGTTATTAGGAAAAAATTTCAGTGAAATTTTTATTTTATTATCTGCCACCTTGGTATTTGGTATTTTCGATGACAAAAAAAATTTAAGTAGAAAACTAAAATTATTTGCTCAAATCATATTATCAATAATACTAATCTATTTTTTTGAATTTGAGTTATTTGAAGAATTATTTCCTCAAATTAATATTAATCACATTTATGTTGCTTTGAACATTTTGTTTTTAATTGGATTTGTCAATTTTATAAATTTCATAGATGGAAGTGATGGAAATTTAATTTTATTTGTAGTTTTTATTTTAATCTGCTTAATTTCAAAATTACAAATTAATTTTTCAATTAACGAATTCATATATTTAATATATTTTTTTCCTTTTCTTTTAATTTTTTATATTTTTAACATTAGAAAAAAAATTTTTTTAGGCGAAAGTGGAAGTTTTTTTTTAAGTACATTCTTAATTCTAAATTTAAACCACTACGTATTAAAAGACATTATAGTTTTAAGTGATATATTGATCATTTCATCTTATTTTATAGTTGATTTGATAATCACTTTTTTATTAAGAATATATCATTATGGCCAAAACTCTTTTAAAGCTCATAGAGACCACGCCTACCAAAATTTTTGCTATTTAAAAAAAAATCATAAAAGCTTTAATTTGTACATGTTAATTTATAATTTTTTTTATATCTTTCCGCTATATCTTATGTATTTGAATGAATTTATTTCACCTTTAATTGCATTGATATTTTGTCTTCTACCCTCGATTTATTTTGTTATAAAATACTCTCCATTAATTAAAAAATAATGAAAGATGATTTAGAGATAAAAAATATATTTGATACTAAAAGTCTTTATCTCTATTTTGTTATATTTTTTGTTACTTTCTTATTATTTAGAATTATTTTGCCCCTAGGTGACGAGCCAGACTATTTTCATCGATTTCAGTATTACATATTTAACTTTCAAGATTTCTTATATTATTCTCACGATTTTAACCAAGCAACCACTTGTAATAAAAATTTTTTAGTCGGGGGATTGCTAGACTTATATTTACGTATAGCTCCCTATTTCTGTAATAATAGTTTTAACGATTTTTTTGAAAGAGGTTTTATTGGGCTATATCTTAATCTAACTTATTTTATTTTAGTTTTTATATTATTCAAAAGTAAAAAAATATTAAAAAATCTTAATATAGAAAAAGATTTTACTGACACGAATATGCATATCTTTTTTTGTAGTATTATCTATCCCTCTACAATTTATTACATGAGCGCAAGATCTAATGAGATTTTTTTATATTATTTCATTTTTTTATTTTTTTTCACTTGGAGAAATTATAAATTATCTTATCTTATAGGTTTTTTGGCAATAACTTTAGATTTTGGAAATGGTTTGTTGTTTTTTTTATTTGTAAATTATTTTTATTTTTTTAGATTTGTAAATTTATATTTAAGTATAAGAAAGATTATAATTTTATTACTCTTAATATCGTTATTTATAGTTTTATTTCATGATTATTTAAGAATTTTTTTATCAATTATTTTTTTAAAATCTAATATTCTCTTCTTTGAAAATCTTGCAACTGCCGTTCTTGATCTTGACAAAAATTTTCAAGTTTATAATTTTATAAAATTAATAATAACTTATTTATCATTTATTTTTCTTTCACCCGGATTTTTAAAATCAATTTTATTGATTATAATAATGACATCTTTGATTTTATATGTTTTTTTCGTAATTACAGGTTTTCTAAAAAACAAAAATTATGAAAATTCAATTAAAAACAATAAATTGTTTAATGATTATTTTATTAACTTTATAGCATGTTTAAGTTTTGTAATATTATTAGTTTTAATTTTACCAACACATGCATATATCAGGTATTATATTTTTATATATCCTTTTATATTTTCAATTTTTTATATAATTTTCAGATTAAGAAATACATTTTTAATTTCTTTCTATGCAATATTATTTTTATCAATTGAGACAACTCTTTATAGAATAATGTATTATTTATAATGACAAAAGTTTGTGTTTTACTAGCATCATATAATGGAGCAAGATGGATAGAACATCAAATAGATACAATTTTAAAACAAAAAAATGTCAAAATCGATTTGTTTATTTCTGATGATTGTTCAACTGATGAAACACTAGAAATAATAAAAAAAATTTCTAAAAAAAACAAATCCGTTTTTTTTTGGAAGAATAAAAAGAAATCAACATCTGCAACTCAAAATTTTTTTTCATTAATAACAAATATTAATTTCAAGAAATATGATTATGTTTCAATTTCAGATCAGGATGATTTGTGGAATATAAATAAGTTACAGAGAGCTATAAAGATGATCCACAAGAAAAAGGTTGATTGTTATTCTAGCGATGTTTCTATTTTATATCAAAACGGTCAAATAAAGTACCTAAAAAAATCATATAATCAAAAAAAAATGGATTTCTTATTCGAAGGCGGTGGTCCAGGATCTACATTTGTTTTAAAGACAAAGTTTGCAATTAATTTACAAAAAAATTTAAAATCAAAAAAAAATATTGCAAAAAAAATAAATTTTCACGACTGGTACATTTATTTTTTTGCAAGAGTTAATAATTATACCTGGTTTATCGATTTTTTTTCAGGATTAAAGTATAGGCAGCATCACAATAATCAGTTGGGAGCTAATGTTAGTTTAGGAACTATACTTAAAAGAATAACCTATATTTTAAGCGGTGATTTTTTAAACCAAATTAAATATTTTTTTATATTAAATAGTAAAATGAGTAAAAAATATTTTTTCTTATTTAGTTCAAATAAATTAAAAACTTTGAAATTTATTACAAAAAATTTTTCCCATTTTAGACGAAAAAAATTAGAAAAATTTATTTGTTTATTTGTATTAATATTTTTTGTAATCATTAGAAAAAGGTTAATTTGATTAAAAATATAATTCTTATAGGTAATGGTAGTCATGCAAAAAAAAGGATTATTCCCTCTTTAAAAAGAAAAAAAATTAATTTAAAGAAAATTTACACAAGAAAACATTCAATATTTAATAAATCAAAATCAGATTTTTTAAAAAAAAAAAACTTTTTTTATGTTTGTACTCCACCAAATACACATTATAAAATTGTGAAATATTTGCTGGAAAATAAACAAAATGTGATAGTCGAAAAGCCTGCTATTTTAAAATTAAATCATCTGAACAATATAAAGAAAAAAATTTCAAAAAATAATAAAAATATTTTCATTGAAAATTTAATGTATAAATATTCTAAGATTTATTCAAAATTTCTTGATTACTGGTCAAAAAATAAAAAGAAAATATTAAAACTGGAAATTAATTTTTTAATTCCTAATTTTTTTGATATTGGATTTAGATCAAGACAGCAAGATAATTTTGTAGTTCTTCACGATATAGGTATATACCCAATTTCGATGCTAAATAATATGAATATCGAAATCCTCAAAATTGAAATTTTAGCAAAAGAATATTTAAAAAAGAAAATAAAAAAACTTCGATTAAAAATTATATC
>MDTD01158418.1_pt1 | contig 15631 bp, 8 predicted proteins | sample 811221 | NCBI WGS metagenome assembly MDTD01 (sample SAMN05326646, study PRJNA326480) | marine metagenome | isolation source: seawater | place: Pacific Ocean: South West | collected 2011
ACATCGGAGAGCCTGGGGTGATCCATCGCCAGGGTGGCCGGGATCGGGGCGCCCACAGCCTGTTCGATGCGCTGGCGTAACTCCACAGCCATCAGCGAATCCATGCCGAGATCGAAGAACCCGGCATCCTCGCGGATCTCGTCGGTGTCGATGCGGGTCACCTCGGCCACCGCGTCACGCAGGTGGTTGATCAGCAGCGTGCGGCGCTGCTGCACAGGGGCATTGGTGAGTCTTTCGACCAGAGCCGTCTTCCCGGACGGAGCCGTCGACACCGGCTGCGCGGGCAGACCTTGCTGCATCTCGGCCAGGAACGCCCGCTGGCCCGCCTGCTGATACAGAGGCAGGAAGCGGGCCCAGTCGATGCGGGCCACCACGCCGTGCCCGGACGTGGTCGTCGCGACGTCGGCCAGCCCGGCCAGAGCGTCGGCGGGGGAGAGGGTCTGCACTCCGCGCTGCGCCAACCGCGCGCGGGACTGTTCGTCGGCCATGCCGGCCGACCAGGGGCCGAAGTTCACGCTGATCCCGGCGATGCCCTGGTCTCGCTGATGCCAGGACAGTCCGTCGAGGAAGGCGTTGGCGGCGCCGTAGGCGGTTTGACCGAATCCGCCCCAGACAGAGGCGATCGAGGAGGTGCTGAGGAAGAAGTCGAGCTTCAGGTCCGCCGCGGCCTCACTGAGATGCCACGCACCCCAGACCTTTCCGGCGAAGACACGGTCGGTCTCGGCGTCGTCGAGCGCGCTCAGCGGGGTGGTGCCGACCTCGCCTGCCGCATGCACGATGCCGGCCAGCGGCGGAAGGTCGGCGGCGATGCCGGCCAACAGGCGCGCCACGTCGTGGGCGTCGGCGACGTCGGCCGTGATCACCTGCACGGTGCCCCCGTGCTGCGCGCGCAGCGCGTCGATCCGTTGGCCGATGGCCTCGTCGGGCGCGCGCCGGCTGGTGAGCACCAGATGTCCTGCGCCGTGGGCGGCGAGGTACCCGGCGATCTCCAGCCCGATCGCCCCGAGCCCGCCGGTCACCAGATAGGTGGCGTCGTCGCGTAGCGGCAGCGGCGCCGCGCCGGGCCGGCCGGTACGGCGCACCAGACGGGGGACCAACGCCGCGTGCTCACGGATCGCGACCTGGTCGTCCCGGGCAGCCGAGTCGGGTGTGGCGTCGATCAGGTCGATGAGGCGGGTCCATTCGTGTACCGCGATGTCATGGTCTGCGGCCAGGTCGGCGAGTCCGCCCCACAGTTGCGGCATTTCCAGAGCCGCGGCGCGGCCGAAGCCCCACAGGCAGCTCTGCTCGGGGTTCACGGTGTCGGCGTCGGTGACGTGTTGCGCGCCCCGGGTCACCAGCCAGATCGGGCTGCGCAGTTCGGCGGCTGCGGCGGCGCGGAACAGCCGCCGCGTGCCGCTCAGGGTGCGGTGCTGCATTCGCAGCAGTGAACGCATCGACGGGCCGGTGGCCGCAGACGGATTCGCGTCCAACGCGGCGAGGTGCACGACACGCACTGCCGAACCATCCTCGGCCAGGGTGCGCAGCGCGGCGGCGAGTTGTTCGGCGTCGGCATCCGATGCCGGCAGTGCGACCGACTCGTACCGCTGGCCGCGTGTGGTCAGCACGTCGACGAGTGGCTGGGCCGCCGCAGGGTCACCGACCAGGACCCAGGTCGCGCTCGCGCTGGGCGAGGTACGGAACGACGAGGCTTCCTGCCACTTGATCTCGTAGCGGTCTTCGGTGATCGCCTGGGTGGTGCGTTGCTGATTATGCTGTGCGGCAAGCTTGTTCAAAACAGCCACCGTCTGCTGGTCGTCCGCGCTGTCCAGCAGGGCCGCGAGCTCGGCGATGCGCCCGTCCTCCAGGAGGCCGACGGCCTCGGTGCGGGAACCGCTGCGGCGCTGTGGTTCAGCGGGATCGGCCGTGCCGTTGCGGCCGTCGGAGAACCAGTACTGGCGCCGCTCGAACGGATAGGTCGGCAGATCCAGCTTGCTTGCCTCCGGGCGGCGCAGCGCGGCGAAGTCGGGCAGGTGACCCAGCACGTAGGCGTCGGCGAGGGCCTCGGTGATCTGGCGGTGGTCCGCGGTGGTCGGGCGCAGGGACGCGATCACCCGCGGGGTGGTGGCCGGGTCCGGCCAGGCGCCCAGGGCCGCGGCGGTCAGCACCGGTCGCGGACCGATCTCGACCAGCACCTTGCAGTTCATCTCGGCGAGGGTGCGCACGCTCTTGGCGAACTCGACCGGCTGGCGTGCGTGCCGCCGCCAGTAGGTCCCGTCGAGTTTCACACTGCGCCCCAGCGCGGCCCCGGTCCGGTTGTCGATCAGGATCCGTTGCGGCTGGTTGACCTCGAATTGCGCGGCGAACGACTCGAATTCGTCGAGGATCGGATCGAGCAGCGCGGAGTGGAAGGCATGGCTGGTGTCGAGCCAGTCGCAGCGCACCCCGGTAGCGACCAGTCCCGAAATCGCCTGCGCAAGATCGTCGGCCGGTCCAGACAGCACGGTGTTCGCACCGTTGTAGGCGGCCACCGACAGGGTGGGGAACTCGTCGGTCAGCGCTTCGACCCGCTCCGGGGCCGTGAACGCCGCGACCATCCGGCCGCCGGTGGGCAGGCTGGCGAACAGGCGGCCGCGCTCGGCCATCAGCCGTGCCCCGTCGGCCAGTTCGAAGACGCCGGCCACGCACGCCGCCGAGTACTGGCCGACACTGTGGCCCAGCACCACGTCCGGCTCCAACCCCCACGACTGCCACAGCCGGGCCAGGCCCATCTCCACCGCGAACAGGGCGGGCTGCGCGGCAGACGTCTGGCGCAGTTCCTCGTCGCTGGACCCGAAGATCACGTCGAGCAAAGGCTTTTCGAGAACATCGGCGACCGCGTCGGCACACTGTCGCAGCGTGTCGGCGAACACCGGCTCGGTGTCGAACAACTCGCGGGCCATGCCGGGGTACTGGCTGCCCTGCCCGGTGAACAACCACGCCGTCTTCGGCGACTCGTGGGATTCGCCGCGCACCAGGCCCGGAGCGGGCCGGTCGTCGGCGAGCGCGCCGAGGAGTTCGAGCGCCGCGTCCTTCGAGTCGACCACCAGTGCCGCGCGGTGCTCCAGGTGGGCGCGCGCCGTGCCCGCCGTGTGGCACACGTCGGCCAGCGTGGCCTCGGGATGCTCGACCAGCCAACCGCGGTACCGGTCGGCGAGGGTTGCCAGGGCGGCCGGGGTGCGGGCGGACAGCGGCAGCAGGCGGTAGGCGGCCTCCGGCTCGACCGCCGTGGTGACGATTGGCGGCTCCGTCGTGGGCGGCGCCTCTTCGAGGATGACGTGGGCGTTGGTGCCCGCGAACCCGAACGAGCTGACCCCGGCGATGCGGGGGCGGCCGTTGCGCTCCCACGGCACGGGATCGGTGACGACCTCGACCGCCAGCCGATCCCACGGGATGTGCGGCGAGGGCTTCTCGAAGTTGAGATGCCGCGGCAGCATCTCGTTCTCCAACGACAAAATGACCTTGATGACCCCGGCGATCCCGGCGGCCGCCTCGAGGTGGCCGATGTTCGTCTTGACCGAGCCGATCAGCAGCGGCCGGTCGGTGGGGCGCCCGGCGCCGAGCACCGCGCCCGCGGCCTGAGCTTCGATCGGGTCGCCCAGCGACGTCCCGGTGCCGTGGGCTTCCAGGTAGCCGACGTCGGCGGGAGCGACCCCGGCGCGGTCCAGCGCATCGGTGATCACCCGTTGCTGAGCCACGCCGTTGGGCACCGTCAGCCCGCCCGAGGCGCCGTCCTGGTTGATGGCGCTGCCGCGGATGACCGCGCGGATCCGGTCGCCGTCGCGAAGCGCATCCTCGAGGCGTTTGACGACGATGACGCCGCAGCCTTCGCCGCGCACATAGCCGTCGGCGGCTGCGTCGAACGTCTTGCACCGGCCGTCGGGCGCCAGCATGTGCGCGCTGGAGAACGTGATCATCGTGGCGGGCGTGAGCAGCACGTTGGCCCCACCGGCGAGCGCCAGGTCGCACTCGCCGAGGCGGAGCGCCTGGCACGCCTGGTGGATGGCCACCAGCGATGAACTGCAGGCGGTGTCGACGGCGACCGCCGGCCCCTGCAGCCCCAACCGGAAGCTGATCCGGCCCGCGGCGGCCGCGTTGGACGTCCCGATGGCCATGTAGGCCTCGATCTCGGGGTAGGTGAGTTCGTCGGAGGCCATGCCCAGGTAATCGTGGGTGGCCAGGCCGACGAACACGCCGGTGTTGCTGCCGGCCAGTGACGTCGGCGCGATTCCGGAGTGCTCCACCGCGCTCCACGCAGTCTCCAGCAGCAACCGGTGCTGGGGATCCATCAAGCGGACCTCGCGGGTCGACATCCCGAAGAACGGAGCGTCGAAACCGGTCGCGTCGTCGACGAAACCCGCGCGCCGGGTGACCACCTTGCCCGGCGTGCCCGGCTCCGCGTCGAAGAACTCGTCGACGTCCCAGCGATCACCGGGGACCTCGGAAATGGCGTCGCGGCCTGCCCGCAGCATGTCCCAGAACCGGTCGGTGTCCGGGGCGCCCGGGAAGCGCGCCGCGTAGCCGATGACGGCGAACCGCGGGGCCGGCCCGGTCGGATTCTCGGCGGATCCCATGCCGTTGTACTCCCTTGCTTCGACGGTGAGAATCTGACTGCACAGGTCACCTGTCGCGCCCTGAGATCGACTTCCCCCGACGGACACTATGGCACGTGTGCAGGGGCCGTGTGGGGTGTTGCTGTCCCGGGCTGGGGCGGCGCGGGACAGCGGCACCGGTATGTTGATCCAGCAGTAGTCGGCGCCGGTTCCGGGGTCGACTGAGCGGGGTGTATTCGGGAGGGTCGAGTTTTGCGCATCGGCAAGATCACGGTTGGCGGACTTGACGAATGGTCGCTGACCCCGGGTGCTGTCGTCTCATGGCATCCGACGGCGGAAGCGCAGCAGAAGGCGCGCCAGGCGCCGGTCAGTGCGGTGCCGGTCAGCTACATGCAGGGCCAGCATCTTCGTAACTACTGTGACCGTGCCGCGGCGGGATTGAACTTCTCCCGCCAGATCATCGCCAGCTGCGACGTCGCGGGCCAGTGTGACATCGCGGCGATGGACCATGCCGTCAACGCCTACCTGCGGCGGCACGACACTTTTCGCAGCTGGTTCCGACATGTCGGTGACAACGAATTCATCCGCCACGCCCTCGAGGATCCGGCCGACATCGAATTCGTGCCGATCGAGCACGGCGTGATGACCGTCGAGCAGATTCACGAGCACGTGGTGGCCATCCCGAATCCGTTGGAATGGGGTTGTTTCACGTTCGGGGTCATTCAGAACGACGAATTCTTCACGTTCTTCGCGTCCATGGACCACGTGCACGGAGATGCCACCCTGATCGGTACCACGATGCTGGAAGCCAACGGAATGTATTCAGCGCTCAGTGGCGGCGGATCGGCGCTCACCCTTCCCGACGCCGGCAGTTTCGACGCATTCTGCGTCCGCGAACGCGAATACACCGCGGATCTGGATATGGATTCACCGGGCGTGCAGGCGTGGATCGATTTCGCCGAGAACAACGACGGCGGTTTCCCCGAATTCCCGCTGCCGCTGGGTGACCCACAGGAGTCGGTGAGCAGCAGAATGACCTCCGAAGTGCTGATGGATGCAGCGCAGACGGAGCGTTTCGATGCCGCCTGTGCTGGCGCGGGTGCGCGTTTCGTGGGCGGATTGTTCGCCTGCCTCGCCCAGGTCGAGCACGAATTGACCGGCGCGTTGACCTATTACGGGTTGACTCCGCGGGATTCGCGCAACGCCGGAGACAATTTCATGACCCAGGGGTGGTTCACCGGGCTCATCCCGATCACCGTGCCGATCGGGGCGGCGTCATTCGGTGAAGCTGCGTGGTCGGCCCAGTCGTCATTCGATTCCGGTTTGAATATGGCGAAGGTGCCGTATTACCGGGTGCTCGAGCTGGCGCCGTGGTTGAAATGGCCTCAGCCGAACTTCCCGGTGTCGAATTTCCTGCACGGCGGCGCCGCTCCGCTCAACGCCATTCTGGCGGCCGGTGACATGGGCCTGGCCGACAACATCGGCATCTACCCCGACGGCCGGTTCTCGTATCAGCTGACGATTTACATTTTCCGCTACGGCGAGGGCACCGTGATGGCCATCATGCATCCGGACAATCCGGTCGCCGAGAAGTCGGTCACGCGTTATCTGCAGGCGATGCGGTCCGTGTGCGGACAGGTCGCCGACATCGGTCATTGGGGACGCGTCGCCTGACGGGCGCAGCGAGGTGAGAGCGACATGCAGGTGACATGCGGAAACTAGCCGGCGTCGTGGTGCGCTGGCCCTGGGCCGTGATCGGGGTCTGGGTCGCGATGGCGCTCGCGCTGCCGCTGACGTTCCCCTCGCTCGGCGAGATGGCCGAACGGCACCCCCTGGTCATCCTGCCCAGCGACGCGCCGTCGAGCGTCACCGCGGCCAAGATGGCCGAGGCGTTCGGCGAAACCGGGTCGGACAACCTGATGGTCGTCGCGTTCATCAATGAGTCCGGGCTGACGCGGGACGACGAAGCGGTCTACCGCGACGTGGTGGACGCGTTGCGTGACGACATCACCGATGTGGTGTCGGTGCAGGACTTCATCAGCACCCCGCAGCTGCGGCAGTTCATGACCAGTGAGGACAAGACGACCTGGGTGCTGCCGGTCAGCCTCGACGGCGAATTGGGCACCCCCCGGTCCTACGAATCGTTCAACCGGGTGTCGACGATCGTCGACCACCACACCGCTACGGGCGCCTCGGGCGACGGCCTGGACGTCTATGTCACCGGGCCCGCGGCCACCGTCGCCGACCTGACCGTCGCCGGCCAACAGGACCGGCTGCCCATCGAGATCGCCATCGCGGTGCTGGTGCTGGGCGTGCTGCTGCTGGTCTATCGCAACCCGCTGACCATGCTGTTGCCGTTGGTGACCATCGGGTCGTCGCTGCTGATCGCGCAGGCCGTGGTGGCCGGCTACTCGGAGCTGACCGGCTCGGGGGTGTCCAACCAGTCGATCGTGTTCCTCAGCGCGATCATGGCCGGCGCCGGGACGGACTACGCGGTGTTCCTGATCAGCCGCTACCACGACTATCTGCGCTCCGGCGCCGGCTACGACCAGGCGGTCACCCGGGCGATGATCTCCATCGGCAAGGTCATCACCGCGTCGGCGCTCACCGTGGGCATCACGTTTCTCGTCATGAGCTTCGCCCAGATGGGGGTGTTCCGCACCATCGGGGTGTCGGCGGCGATCGGCATCGGCGTCGCCTACCTGGCCGGGGTGACGCTGCTGCCGGCGATCCTGGTGCTCGCCGGGCCGCGCGGCTGGGTCAAACCGCGGCGGGAACTGACCGCCCGGTTCTGGCGCCGTTCCGGTATCCGGATCGTCCGGCGGCCGGTGCCCCACCTGGTCGCCAGCGTGCTGGTGCTCGCGCTGTTGGCCGGGGGCGCGACGCTGGCCACCTTCAACTACGACGACCGCAAGGCCGTCGCGGACTCCGCGCCCAGCTCGGTCGGCTACGCCGCCCTGGAACGCCACTTCCCGATCAGCCAGTCGATCCCGCAGTACGTGCTCGTCCAATCGCCGCACGACCTGCGCACCCCCCAGGCGCTGGCCGACCTCGAGCAGATGGCCTCCCGCATCGCCCAGCTGCCAGACGTCGCCCGGGTCATGGGCGTCACCCGCCCGCTGGGTGAGGTGCCCCCGGAGTTCCGGGCGACGTTCCAGGCGGGCATCGTCGGTGACCGGCTGGCCGCCGGTTCCGCCCAGATCGGCGAGCGCTCCGGAGACCTCAACGAACTCGCCGACGGGGCGAACACGCTGGCCGACACCCTCGACGACGTGCGTGCCCAGGTCGACGAGATCGCGCCCAGCCTGCAGAGCCTGATCGGCACGTTCTCGTCGGTGCGCGCCGAGTACGGCGGCGAGAAGCTCGTGCGCGACGTCGAAACCGCGGCCAAGCTCGTCGACAGCGTCAACAAGCTGGGCCTGTCGATGGGGGTCAACTTCCGCGCTGTGCGGGACATGTTCGCCTGGATCGGTCCGGTGCTCACGGCGCTGCAGGGCAACCGTGTGTGTGACGCCAACCCGTCCTGCGTCGAGACCCGCGCCCAGTTCGAGAAGGTGATCGCCGCCCGCAACGACGGTCGCGTCGACGAGATCAACCAGCTGGCCGGCGAGCTGCAGGGCGTCGACGACCGCCAGAGCCTGACCGCCACCGTGAACAAGCTCAACGATGCGCTCGCCACGCTGACCGCGGCCGCAGCCGACCTGGGGCTGGACTCGCCCGCCGGTGCGCAGGCCGGGCTGGCCGACGTGCAGGACGGCGCCGACCGGCTGGCCGACGGCAGCCGTCAGGTGGCGGGTGGCGTCGATCAGCTCGTCGAACAGATCAAGGTGATGGCCGCCGGCCTGGATCAGGCCTCGGCGTTCCTGCTGACGATGCGCGCCGAGGCGTCGGGTTCGACGATGGCCGGGTTCAACATTCCTGCCGAGGTGCTCAACGCCGTGGAGTTCCAGCAGGCCGCCGAGGCATTCCTGTCCCCGGACGGTCGATCGGCGCGCTACCTGGTGCAGACCGAGCTGAATCCGTTCAGCCCGGAGGCGATGGACCAGGTCAACGTCATCAGCGACGTCGCCCGCGGCGCGCAGCCCAACACCACCCTGTCCGACGCGTCGATCTCGATGGGCGGGTTCCCCGCCGCGCTGCGGGACACCCGCGACTACTACGAGCGCGACATCCGTTTCATCATCATCGTGACGTTGATCGTCGTGCTGTTGACGTTGATGGTGCTGCTGCGCTCGCTGGTCGCGCCGTTCTACCTGGTGGGCTCGGTGGTGTTGTCCTATTTCGCGGCCATCGGCATCGGTGTGCTGTTCTTCCAGGTGCTCCTGGACCAGCAGCTGCATTGGAGTGTGCCGCCGCTGGCGTTCGTGGTGCTGGTGGCCGTCGGCGCGGACTACAACATGCTGTTCGTGTCGCGGATGCGCGACGAGTCACCGCACAGCGTGCGGTACGGAGTAATCCGCACTCTGGGCTCCACCGGCGGGGTGATCACCGCGGCGGGGCTGATCTTCGCGGCGTCGATGGCCGGGCTGTTGTTCTCCAGCATCGGCATCGTGGTTCAGGGCGGGTTCGTGATCGGGGTCGGCATCCTGCTGGACACGTTCGTCGTCCGCACCATCACGGTGCCCGCCATCGCCGCGCTGGTGGGCAAGGCGAACTGGTGGCCCTCCAAGCCCCCGCAGATCGGACCGCGCCGGTCCGCGTCGCGGGCGCCGGCAGAGATCGACTGACCGAGGTCGGCAGTGCTGCGCGATCCATGTGAAACTACGAGACCGAGGCCCTCGCCTGTGCCATCCCTTATGACTCGACGAGCTGATACGGACCCATCGTGACGACAACGTCTGAGTCGACGATCCTGTCGATGTTGCACGGTCGTGCCAGTCTGCGTCCCGAGGAGATCGCTTTCACGTTCACCCATTACGACCGCGATCCCGCCGGTGTCGCGGAGAGCCTGACGTGGTCGCAGTTGGCGCGACGGACGATGAACGTGGCCGTGCAGCTGCGGCGGCACGGATCGGCCGGCGACCGGGCGGTGATTCTGGCCCCGCAGGGCCTGGAGTACATCCTGGCGTTCCTGGGTGCGCTGCAGGCCGGTCTGGTCGCGGTGCCGTTGCCGCTGCCGTTCCCCGGGTCGGGTCACGAACGCGTCGGTGCGGTGCTCACCGACACCGAGCCCGCGGTGGTGCTGACGACGTCGGCAGCCGCGGTCGACGTCGGTGACTACGTGGCGAAGGCCGACCTGGCGTCGCCGCCGCAGCTCGTCGAGATCGACGGGCTGGACCTGGACGCCGATCCGGCCGGCGCGGGGCTGGAACCTGTTGGCGCGCAGAGCCTGGCGTACCTGCAGTACAGCTCGGGTTCGACGCGCCAACCGACCGGGGTGATGCTCTCGCACCGCAACCTGACCGTGAATTTCGAGCAGCTGATGCGCAGCTTCTTCGCGGCCTCGCCGCTGCCCCCGGACGCCACGCTGGTGTCGTGGCTGCCCTTCTACCACGACATGGGGCTGGTCCTGGGGGTGTGCGCCCCGATTCTGTGCGGCCGGCGCGCGCAGCTGATGAGTCCGGTGGCGTTCCTGGAGAAGCCGTCGCGCTGGGTGCGCGCTCTCGCCGAGAACCCGCACGCGTGGTCGTCGGCGCCGAACTTCGCGTTCGACATGGCGGCCCGCAAGACCGCCGACTCCGATCTCGCCGGTCTGGACCTGGGCGGGGTGGTGGGCATCATCAGCGGCGCCGAACGGGTCGAGCCGGCCACCTTGCACCGCTTCGTCGACCGGTTCGCCCATTTCGACTTCTGCGATCACATGATGCGCCCGGCCTATGGTCTGGCCGAGGCGACGGTGTTCGTGGCAACGGGCACGTGGGACGAGTCGGCACCTGCGGCGTTTTTCGACGCCGAGGCGTTGGCGCAGCGACAGGTGCGGCCGTGCCCGGCAGGACAGGGCACTGCGCTGGTCAGGTATGCCGTGCCGCAGTCTCCGTCGGTGCGCATCGTCGACGGCGACTCCGGACGCGAATGCGCTGCGGACGCCGTCGGTGAGATCTGGGTGCACGGCGACAACGTCGCCGACGGGTACTGGGGGCGACCGCCCGCCGAGCAGGTCGGCTTCGGTGCGACGATCGTCGACCCGTCGCCGGGCACGCCGGCCGGGCTGTGGCTGCGCACCGGGGACCTGGGATTCGTGCACGCCGGGGAGCTGTTCATCGTCGGCCGCATCAAGGACCTGCTGATCATCCGCGGCCGCAACCACTACCCGGAGGACATCGAGGCGACGGTGCAGGCGATCACCGGCGGCCGGGTCGCGGCGGTATCGGTTCCGGTGCGCGGCACCGAGGAACTGGTGACCGTCGTCGAGCTGAAGCGGCCGGCCGACCTCGACAGCGCCGCACTCCGCCGGTTCGACGACGTCAGAAGTCAGGTCACCGCCGCGATCTCGACCGCGCACGGGTTGAGCGTCGGCGATCTGGTGCTGGTGGCCGCCGGCTCGATCCCGACGACCACCAGCGGCAAGATCCGCCGTGCCGCCTGCGTCGAGCAGTACCGCAACAATGAGTTCATCCGGCTCGACACCGCGTCGGAGTAAGGTCTGAGCCAGTGCAGCCGAGTGGGTGGGGGAATGCAGTGAGGCGTCTGGTCGCGTTCGGCACCGCGCTGAGCACCATCGGCGCCGCGGGCTGGCTCGGGTTCGGCACCGCGGCAGCCGACGAGCCCGGCCCCGCGCCGGTCCCACCGCCGGGGCCCGCCGCTGCGGCGGGCGCGGCACCGGCGCTGGGCACCCCGGGACGCGCCTACGCGCTGGGCGGCGCGCACGTGCTCGGGATTCCGTACGACGAATACATCATGCGCACCGGCGCGGACTGGTTCCCCGGACTGGATCGCCAGATCGTCGACTACCCGGCCGGCCAGGTCCAGGGCCACACCCTGGAGCGGCTCTTCCCGGGTATCGGCGCCTTCGGGGACCGCTTCGTGCCCGGCCTCGGCCTCGACGGCCCCAGCGTGGGCGAGTCCGTCGACGTCGGTTCGCCCGACACCATCGCCGCGATCCGGCAGGGCGGACAGGGCACCGCGATCGGCTTGTCGGAGGGCGCGATGGTGCTCAACGACGTCCAGGCGCGCCTGGCCTACGACCCGGCCGCCCCGCCTCCGGACCAGTTGAGCTTTGCCATGTACGGGGACCCGGTGGCGCGCCACGCCTTCGGCGAGAGTTTCCTGACGCAGAACTTCCCCGTCGGCAGCGTGGTGCCCTCGCTGGACTACCGGATCCCGGCGCCGGTGGAGAGCCAGTACGACACCTACCAGTTCATCTCCGCCTACGACAGCATCGCCGACTGGCCCGACCGCCCGGACAACTGGCTGTCGGTGGCCAACGCGATCGTGGGGCTGGCGACCGGCCACACCGCGGTGGCGTTCACCGACCCGAGCATGGTGCCGCCCCAGAACATCCGAACCAGCGTCAACTCCCGGGGCGCCACGACGACGACGTACATGATCCCCGAGGAGCACCTCCCGCTGGTGCTGCCGTTCAAGTACCTCGGCGTGCCCAAGGAGACGTTGATCGAGCTCGATGCGGTGCTCAAGCCGTACGTGGACGCCGGCTACTCGCGCAACGACGACCCGGCCACCGCCCCGGTCACCGTGGACCCGGTCAACGGCTACGACCCGGCGGCCGTCACCGCCCCGGCCACTCAGGCCGCGTTCGGTGGGGGCGCAGATCCGGTGTCGCAGTTGCTGTCCGGCCTGCAGTACGTGCTGAACAACCCGCCGACCGGCTAGGTCGCCCGGCTACAAACCGGAGCACCCCACCCCGATCAGCACGGCGCCGACCACGACCAGTAGCGCCGCCACCCCGTACCGGCCCCGCAGCCGCACCCAGTCGTACAGCGCCGACAGGGCGGCCCGAGTGCGGTCCGGGGCCACCAAATAGCACAGCAGCGGTATCTCCACCAGCGCGAACGCGACGACGTTGAACACCACCAGGGCGCCGAACTGGATGGTTGCCGCGGTGCCGGAGGCCACGATCAGTGCCAGTGCCGCCAGGTAATCCACCGAGGGCAGCGCGATGCCCAAACCCGCGGCGCCCGCGGTCCACAGCGAGCGGCCGCCGAGCATCTGCTTGGCCCGGGCGATCAGTGGCGCCACCAGGCGGCCCGGGAGGCTGTCGGCTCCGTCGCGGCGCCGGCCCCCGATCACCCCGGCAGCCACCAGCGCCGCGTTGAGCAGCACCACCGCGCCCACCACGATCTGCACCCGGGGCAAAGTGAAGTGCGCCGACCCCAGCGCGGGTCGCAGGATGAACAGCACCACCACGCCCACCGCGATGCCCATGGCGAAGCCGCCCAGCAGGAAGGCGAGCAATTGCAGGCCCGGGCGGGGCCGGTTGATCATCACCACCGTCATGCCGATGCGAAACGGCTCCACGCTGACGGCGATGGCCATCGCCAGAAGAGGCATCCACATGCTGAGGCGTCGTACCGCTAGGCGCCGCGCCGCGCGGACGGGTTCAGCATGCGCGTCACGTTACCGCCCGCGGACCCGGTGCCGATGGCGCGTGCGAGGATGGACGATGATGAGTGGTTCAGGGACCCATCCGGCTGCCGGCCTCGACCCGACGTCGTTGCGGGAGGCCTTCGGTCATTTCCCAACCGGGGTCATCGCGATCGCGGCGGAGGTCGACGGTGCCCGCGTCGGTCTGGCGGCCAGCACCTTCGTCCCGGTGTCGCTGGAGCCGCCGCTGGTGTCATTCTGCGTCCAGAACACGTCGACCACCTGGCCCAAGCTCGCCGACGCGCCGTATCTGGGCATCAGCGTGCTCGGAGAGTCCCACGACGCCGCGGCACGCACGCTGGCGGCGAAGACGGGCGACCGGTTCGCCGGGTTGGAGACGACCTCGACCGAACGCGGCGCGGTGTTCGTCCACGGGACGAGCGTCTGGCTGGAAAGTGCGATCGATCAGCTGGTGCCCGCCGGCGACCACACGATCGTGGTGCTGCGTGTCTGCGACATCAGGGTCGATCCGGAGGTGCCCCCGATCGTGTTTCACCGCAGCGCGTTTCGCCGACTGGGCGGTTGACCGCCGGCGTCAGGGCCGCGCGCTGAGCTCCTCGCGGTAATGCGCGATGCGGTGGTCCAGTTCGGCGGCATCAGCGCTACGCCCCTCCTTGCGGGCGAGCTGTGCGCGGGCACTCAGTTCGCGGATCGCGGTGCGGATGTCGTTGATGCTCTGGGGTGCTTGGAGCGACACAATGCTGCCTTTCATCGTTGACTGGCTGCTTCCTGCAGCGTACCCCCGTGTCGGGCGTCTATACCGGTGTGCGCGAATCCTCGTCGGTGTCGATCGTGGCCGGCGGGACGGCGGTCAGCGGGTCCACGGGGCGGCGCGTTCGGCCCTGGTCCGTCTGGATCGCGAACCCTTCCCGGGCCCAGTACTCGAAGCCGCCGATCAACTCGCGCACCCGCGAGTAGCCCAGTTCGGTCAGGGCGAGCGCGGCCTTGGTGGCCCCGTTGCAACCCGGGCCCCAGCAGTACACGACGATGTCGATGTCCCGGTCCGGCAGCGCGGCGGCGGCGCGGGACGTGAGGTCGGCGCCGGGGATGTGCACGGCGCCTGGCAGGTGCCCCTGCTGCCAAGCCGGAAGTGAGCGGGTGTCCACGACGACGGGACCTCTGCCGGCTGCGCGGGCGGCGGCCAGGTCGGCGGGGTCGATCTCGACGGCGAGTTTGGTGGCGAAGAACGCGCGGGCTTCTGTCATGGGTTCATCGAAGCGCGGGCGAACCCGCCAGGGAACGGGCGAACCACGGAAATCGTGGCGCCGGACCCGCGATTCCATCGATTCTCCCGGGCTCGGCCGGGGAATTCGCGGTGACCGTCACGGGCGCATGGCGTAGGCGCCGTCGTAGCCCCGCACGTGCTCCCACACCCGGTCGAAGCGTGCCGAATCGGTGGCCGGCTTCCGCACCGCGGACATCGCCCACGCCTGCTGGGCCGCGGTCGAACTCGGCTTGCCGTGCAACGCGACGGCGTAGGCGGAGAAGTCGCGGACCTGAACGTCGAAGATCTGGTCGACGAGCTCGCGGAACTCGGCATCCAGCCCCGTCAACTCGGCCTGCTCGAGAATCAACTGTCCATACACCACCAGCGTGAACAGGTGCCCGACCACGAGCACGAAGTCCAGGTCGCGTTGCTGGTCGGCGTCGGGCGCTGCGGTGGAGAGCAGTTCTTTGAACGCCTGCACCTGTTCGTAGAAGACGCCGACGTTGGGGATGTCGAGGTGCCTCTCGTACACCGGGGCCCAGTCGGCGAACTGGACCTTCGAGGCGCCGCGGGCCGGGCCCTGCGACCAGAAGAACACGTCGTCGGCGGGGTCGTCCCGGGTGCCGATCGGCGGGGAGTCGGCAGGGTCGAACATGAAGTTGGGCATGAACTTGAGGATCTGGGCGACGTTGACGTGCACCGTGCCCTCCAGTCTGGGGAGCGCTCCGATCAGTCGGGCCACCTCGCAGAAGTAGGTGTTCTTCTCGAAGCCTTTGGCGGCCAGGACGTCCCAGAGAAGCGTCACCACCGTCTCGCCCTCGGAGGTGACCTTGGACTTGGTCACCGGGTTGAACAGCAGGTAGCGCCGGTCCTGCGGCCCCGCGCTGCGGAAGTAGTCGATGGCGCGGTCGCTGAACAGCTTCATCGCGATCAGGCGGGCGTAGGCGTCGACGAAGCTGGCCCGCACGTGCGGAAAGTCGGTCACCGGGTTGCCGTAGAGGATGCGGTTGTTGGCGTGGGTGATCGCCTCGTAGAAGGCGTGCTCGCACATCCCGATCGAGCCGCTGCACAGGTTGAACTTGCCCACGTTGACGGTGTTGAGGGCGGCGGAGAACGCATCGGGGCCGGTGCACAGGATGTCCTCCTCGTACACCGGGTAGTCGGTCAGCCGGAAATTGCTGACGTACATCTGCCCGTGCACGACGTTGCCGAGGAGCTCGTAGTTCTCGTGGCCGCTGTCGGCGACGAACCAGACGTAGCCGTCGGCCCCGTCGATGTCGGTGCGGCGCCCGAACACCGACACCATCCCCGC
>MDTD01163385.1_pt1 | contig 15630 bp, 15 predicted proteins | sample 811221 | NCBI WGS metagenome assembly MDTD01 (sample SAMN05326646, study PRJNA326480) | marine metagenome | isolation source: seawater | place: Pacific Ocean: South West | collected 2011
CGAAGAAGGATTGAAAAAAGAAAAAGTACAATTCTTTTATTCTAAAAAAAAAGAAGTAATTCCAACCGGAACTTGCTTAATATTAATTACACCTGATTCCGAAAGAACAATGGTAACTTTTCTTGGTACTGCAGGCAAAATTAATGAAAACGATATAGACAAGAGTGCTGTGAAGAATAGTGAAATCTTATTTTTAGAAGGTTATCTTTGGGATGAAGGTGAGCCAAAAAAAGCATTTGATAAAGCTATAAATAATGCAAATAAAGTTGCAATGTCATTATCAGATTTATTCTGTGTAGAAAGACACAAACCAAGTTTTCTAGAATTAGTTAAAAAAAAGTTAGATATCACGTTTGCAAATGAGCAAGAAATAATGTCGTTAATTGATGTTAAAAAATTCGAAGATGTCATTAGTTTTGCTAAAGAAACAAATAAGTTAATTGTTGTTACACGTGGAGAAAAAGGTGCAATCGCAATTAATAAAAATGAAATTGTAGAATGTTCTGCGAAAAAGAATCTTCAAATAAAAGATTTAACGGGTGCAGGGGATTTATTTGCTGGTGGTTATTTGCATGGTTTAATTAATAATAAATCTACAAAAGAAAGTTTAGAAACTGGAACAGAAATGTCATCTAAAGTCATTCAAATAATAGGAGCAAGACTAAATAATTAATTTATTTTTTTCTTCTTTTAAAACTACCTTTTCCTTTTTTTGGCCTCACAATTCTTTTTCTATATTTATTTGTAAATAAGTCTTTAGCAATCTTATTTCTTTTTCTCACAAAAAATACCCCTCTTTATTATTGCATATAAATTTTTCGTCTTTAAACTTTTCATTAATTTTTTTTCTTAACCTGTATATATGTGTCTCTACAGTGTGAGTATCTGCTTCGGTTGAATAATTCCAAACAGAAGATAAAATTTTATTTTTAGAAATAGGTTTCTTGTTTTCTAAAAATAGTTCTAAGAGATGAATCTCCTTTTCGGTAAGAGTTATAAATTGGTCAAATTTGGATAATTTTTTCTCATTTTTATCTAAAAAGTATTCCTTAATTTTAATCGAAGAATTTGTGTTAAATTTTTTCTTTGCAGCTATATTTTCAATTATTAAATTAAATTCTTTTAAAGAGGTTGGTAACTCTAAAAAAGCATCATATTTTTCGAAAATTTCTTTTTTATTTGAAGCACATATTTTAATTGCATTACTTTTATCTATAAAATCTTTTTGATTTTTATCATTTAGGACATCTTTATGAAAAAGAATGACATCGTGATTGTTATTTGTAATATTAAATATAGTATTAAACTTTAAAAATTCACTTAGTTCATTTAAGGTAGAAGTAAATGATGTTGGACCTAAGATTATAACATTTAGTACATGCATATTCTAATAAATAAGAAATATCTTACTTACAAAAAATATAAAGTAAAATGTGCTATTGGTAAAATGGGAATTGGTTTAAAAAGAAAAGAAGGTGATTTTATAACACCAATAGGAGAGTATAAAATTAAATATGTCCTGTACAGAAGAGATAGGATAAAGAAAATTCAGACAAAATTTAAAAAAATCGTTTTAAAAAAAAATTTGGGTTGGTGTAATGACAGTAACTCAAAAGATTACAATAAATTGGTGAAACTACCATTTAACTATAGTTGTGAGAAACTTTACAGAAAGGATAACCTCTACGATATTATTGTTGTAATTAACTATAATATGTCTCCAATAATTAAAGATAAAGGCAGTGCAATTTTTATTCATGTTGCTAAAAAGAATTACAAAAAAACTGAAGGTTGTATAGCTTTAAAGAAAAAAGATCTTTGCAACATACTTAAAAATATAAAAAAAAATACAAGAGTTAAGATCGTGGACCGAAAATAGAACTTCCAATTCTTAAAAATGTTGAACCGTTTTTTACTGCGTCTAAATAATCTGCCGACATTCCCATACTTAAATTTTGAAGCGCAAGAGATTGGTTCAATTGATTTAAAGATTCAAAATATTTTGCTGAATTATTTTCATTAGGGGGTATAATCATAAGACCTGTTACTCTCAAATTTCTCTCTTTTGTGCAATAATTGTAAAAAGCATCTAATTCACCTATCGGGATTCCAGATTTCTGAATTTCATTTCCAATATTTACTTGTATAAAATATTCAAGTTTTTTATTTAAATTTATTTGTTGCTTGTCTAATACATCCGCTAACTTTTGATTGTCGAGTGAGTGGATATAGTCAAATATTTGAACAGCGTCTTTGACTTTATTGCTTTGTAATTTGCCGATCATATGTAATTTCAAGTCTCGCTTTAGTTTTTTTTGCTCAGTCCATTTTGACTTAGCTTCTTGAACTTTATTCTCTCCAAAATGATTATGACCATAGTCTATGAGAGGTTTTATATGATTGATTGTGAAAGTTTTACTAACTGCTATTATTTGCACAGGTTTAGTTGGTTTTGTAAGTGAAATATTAGATTTTATTTTCTCAAATCTTTCTATTATTGTACTCATATGTTTGCTCTTAAAAAAAAATATTTTTTATTAATAGAAAATACCAAAGATATTAATTTAAAAAACATAAAAAAACGTAATAAATTTTCAATAATTTATAGAAATTTCAGCAATAAAGAAAGTAAAGTAAACTTATTAAAATTTAGAAAAGAGTGTCAAATAAGGGGCGTAAATTTTTATATAGCAAACGATATAAAGCTTGCAAAATACTTAAATTCAAACGGGGTATATCTGTCTTCTTTCAACAAATCCTTGGACTCTCTTAAGTTTAAAAATAGTAATTTTGAAATAATAGGATCAGCACACTCTACAAAAGAAATAGCTATGAAAGTTAATCAAGGATGTAAATCTATCTTATTTTCAAAATTATTTTTAGTAAGTTATAATAAAAAAGCGCCATACCTAGGGATAATAAAATTTAACAACTATCTTAAAATTAATAAAGATCTTATACCTCTTGGAGGTATCAATTTAAAAAACCTAAATAGTCTAAAGAAAGTTAATTCAGTCGGTTTTGCATTATTGTCTGCAATAAAAAAGCCGACTAACATAATTAGCCGGCTTTTTTAAATAACTTAACTTAAACGTTTAATTAAAATGCCATTTCTACTGTAAATACAGTATCTTTAACATCTTTGTTTTCCGTGTAAGTAGCGTTTTCGTGATCGTTCATTGCCACACCAAGTGTCATACCACCCATTGTGTATGCCGCTTGTATACCAGTAGACTCCATCTCATATTGAGTGGCGTTTCTAGTAGTTTGTGGTGAAGACTTCTCGTTCTCGTAAGAGATCGATAAGTTATCATTTACGTTAACACCAATTGAATACTTAGTATTCTCTACTGACTCTAAAGTGTCAGAAGTTGTTACGTTAACTGGGAACGCTGTAAAGTTTTTGCTGTAACCGATTACAGTTGGACCTACTGCGTAAGTCGCATAGTAAGCTCCTGACTCAGGTTTTTGCGCAGTTGAACCATTTCCACCACTTACTTCAAAATAGTCGGCACCAAGTGTTAGACCTTCTAACATTGGAACTTCCGTCATTTTAACTTGGTAGTGTGATGCAGATGCACTTTTAACTGTTACGTCGATACCACCTGTTGCAGTTGTATCTACTGTAGAAGTTTCTGAGTTTACAGAACCTGCTGCTGTGTAATCGTTAGCTGCTGAAGCTTGTCCAGATGGTGCGAAACCAACTTTGAAGCTAATTCCATAAGGAAGTAATCCTGCTGGCGTGTGGTACTGAACGTTATCGTAACCATCGATATCGTAAGTATCATACATTCCTTCAGCATATGAAGTATCAGAAGGTCTTGAGATTACTGATTGAGATGCAGCGTTATCTACACCTAAACCACCTTCACCTAAGAATATTCCGATTGTTCCTTGTGGAGTTGTTACTGATAATTGAGCGTCGTCATTTGTTGCACTTGATTCTACAGCGTCGATATCAACAGCGTATTTCCATGTGTAACCATTGTCTAGCTCACCAGAAGCACCTAGCGTAAATTCGTTTTCTATACCAAGACCTTTGTTTAAGTCGTTGGCAGCAGCTGTTCCATCAGAAGATGAAATAGTGTACGATGCTTTCGCGCTACCAGTTACTGATAATTCACCGGCTTTTGCTACGCCGAATGAGAATAACACAACTGATAACATTGCTATTATTTTTTTCATTGTTTTCCTTTTGTTAATTGAAATTAATTAAATTAATTTACAGGACTTTTTTACAGGGATTTTTGCCGAAATTCGTCATTAATTGCCATTTTTCCTAAGTATTTAGATGATTGTTGTAAATTTACAACAGTCCAAAAACGTTGATTTATATATAAAAATAGCCATATTCTAACATTAAGTTATACACCAGTCAGATTTTAGTCATGAATTATAAATTTTTTGCGAAATTAACCTTTTACGTTATTACCTTCGCTATTCTATCATCTTGTGGAAAAGATTTTTTTAAATATTCACCAGCTAAAGATAATCCGGTTAGAGGTAAAGAGCGAGCTCAGAAAAATATTAATGAGGGCCGTGGTGTCTCTCTTGGCGGATTAGCAGGAGTTGGTCGTTCAACAACTTATGAATTTAGTACTTCTAATCCTTTATGGAGAGCTTCTTTAGACACTTTAGATTTTATTCCAATGGCTACAATAGATTACTCTGGGGGTACAATTGTATCAGATTGGTATTCAGATGGCACAGAAAAAAATGAAGCTGTAAAAATTACTGTCCGGTTTTTATCTAACGAAATTAGAAGTGACAGCTTAAAAATAATAATACACAAAAAAATATGCTCTGCTAATCAAGTTTGCAATGTTGATTTAGTTAATAATTCAGTACTTATGGATGAATTGCAAAGTACTATCCTAAGAAAAGCAGTGCTGATTGACAAAGAACAACGTAAAAATAAAGGCAAAAAGAAATAAAGAATCTCATTTTCTATGGAAAGATTAAATTTTCAAGCAATTGAAAAAAAATGGCAAAAAAAATTTTCATCAGAAAAACTATACAATAAAGATGGTCAAAAGTTTTATTGCCTAGAAATGTTTCCTTACCCATCTGGTAAAATACATATGGGTCATGTTAGAAATTATACTATTGGTGACGTTATAGCGAGGTATAAATTTCTAAAAGGAAATAATGTTCTTCATCCTATGGGGTGGGATGCATTTGGTTTACCGGCAGAAAATGCATCTAAAATAAATAATCTTCACCCGAAAGATTGGACTAAACAGAACATCAAAACAATGAAAAATCAGCTAAAAATGCTTGGTTTATCAATAGATTGGGACTTAGAGATTTCTACATGTGATGAAAATTACTACAAACACCAGCAAGAGTTATTTATTGATTTTTATAATCAAGGACTAGTTAAAAGAAAAGAAACTTATGTTAATTGGGATCCAGTTGAAAAAACTGTTTTGGCTAATGAACAAGTTATTAATGGAAGAGGTTGGAGATCAAATGCTGTTGTTGAGCGAAAAAAATTATCACAATGGTTTTTTAACATTACAAAATTTTCTAATGAACTTTTAAATGATTTAGAAAAACTTTCTGGTTGGCCTGAGAAGGTGAAATTAATGCAAAAAAACTGGATTGGTAAATCTTACGGTTGTGAGTTAAATTTCAAAATTTCTAATAAAAATGAAACTATTAAAGTTTTTACAACCAGACCTGACACGATATATGGCGCAAGTTTTATCGCATTATCTCCTGATCACCCTTTAAAAAAAAGTTTTGAAAATTCTGTTGATTTTAAAAAATTTAAAGAAGAGTGTAATAAAACGGGCACTACTGAAGAGGCTCTAGCTAATGCTGAAAAGATAGGTCTGCAAACAAAATTATTTGTTGATCATCCATTTATAACTAATAAAAAATTACCAGTTTATTTTGCTAACTTTGTATTAATGGACTATGGAACTGGTGCAATATTTGGATGTCCTGCACATGACGAAAGAGATTTTGATTTTGCTAAAAAATATAAACTTGAAATAATTCAAGTAGTTTCAAATAATAAAAACAATAAATCATTAACAGAAGCATATACTGGTGAAGGAAACTTAATAAATTCTGAGTTTCTTAATGGATTGTCTGTTTCCGATGCAAAAAATAAAATTATAAAAGAAATTGAGAGAAAAAATATTGGTACCAAAAAAACCCTTTTCAGATTAAAAGATTGGGGTATTTCCAGGCAAAGGTATTGGGGATGTCCTATACCAATGATTTATTTAGAGGATGGCAGTATTGAGCCAGTAGATAAAAAAGATTTACCTATTAAACTACCGGAAGACATTGATCTTAACTCTAATGGGAATCCACTTGAAAACCATCCAAATTGGAAAAAGACAATTCACAAACCATCTGGAAAACCTGCAACAAGAGAGACAGACACTTTAGATACTTTCGTTGACTCATCTTGGTATTACTTAAGATTTTGTAGTCCAAAACATGAAAAATCTCCTTTCGATATTGATAAAATAAATCAGTGGATGCCAGTTGATCAATATATTGGAGGTATTGAGCATGCTATTTTACATCTTTTGTACTCACGTTTTTTCTCTAAGGGAATAAATGCTTGCAACAAAGACTTCAAATTTTCTGAACCATTTACCAACTTGTTTACTCAAGGGATGGTTTGTCACGAATCTTACAGGGATATAGAAGGAAATTGGCTATATCCGGATGAAGTTGAAAAAATTGATGAAAAAAACTACAAAAAGAAAATTGACGGCACTAAAGTTACTGTAGGTCCACCTGAGTCTATGTCTAAATCAAAAAAAAATACAATTGATCCAGAAATAATGATTTCTCAGTACGGTGCCGATGCTGTCAGATGGTTTATTATGTCAGATAGTCCGCCTGAGAAAGACATTCAGTGGTCTAATGTAGGTGTAGCAGCGGCTAATAAATTCTTACAAAAAATTTGGAATCTAATCTCTTCTATCTCTAAAGAAAATAAAGAAATTACAGATAAGGTTTACGAAAGTGAATTTACAAAGAAAGTAAACACTTTTATGCATAAAATAGATATATCGATTAATCAATTTAGATTTAATGTTTCTATAGCTCTTTTTTATGAGCTTTTTAATTATTTTATAAAAAATAAAACATCTAAAGTGAGCCAGGGCGTAATTAAAAAGTGTTTAATAGATGTTATGAAATTAATGATCCCCTTTACACCTCATTTAGCTCGTGAAAGCCTTGAACTACTTAACAACAAAACACCTAACCAATGGCCTTATATTGACACTGAAAAATTAACAAATGAGATTAATTTTGCAGTGCAGGTTAATGGAAAAACGAGAGATATTATTATATTAACAAAAGATACTGAAGAAAAAGAGATTAATTCAATTGTTCTAGATAAATCTAAAGCAAGTAAATATATTAAGGACAAAAAAATAATTAAAACGATCTTTGTAAAAAATAAGATTATCAATTACATTATTAAAAATTGATGAAAAAATTAATTAAATCTTTAGTAATTATAATTTCTTTCTCCTTCATGATGAGTTGCGGATATAAAGTCGTAAATAAATTAAATAAAAATGATTATTCTATTTCTGAAATTACAACCTCAGGAGCACCTAGAATTTCTTATACAATAAAAAATAGGTTGTTATTCAATACTTCAAAAGAAAGTAATAACGTTTTCTCTTTAAACATTAAGACAGATAAAAAAAGAATTATTAAAAATAAAAATATTAAAAATGAAATTACTGATTATGAGCTCATTATTACTACAGAAGTTAAGTATTCCTTATTAGGCAAAATGAAAGAAACAAATTTTACAATAAATAATTCTGGTAGTTATAAAGTCTCAGATCAGAGGATAAACACCATTAATAGTGAAAAAAGACTTCTAGAAACATTAACTAACAATATAATTAATGAAATCTCTTTTCGATTAAATAAAGAAGTAAATGATAATTAAAAGTTATTTGGCAGAAAACAATAAAGCATTATTTGATAGTAAATTATTATTATTTTATGGGGAAAATTTAGGTTTACTTCAAGATTTTAAAAAAAAAATAAATAATAATTTTAAAATTTCTCAAATTTATAACATAAATCAAACTGAAATATTAGAAAATGAAAAAAAATTTTATATAGAATTTTTCAATACATCATTATTTGATGAAAATAAAATTTTTATAATAGAACAATGTGATGATAAAATTCTTAGTTTAATTGAAGATGTTGAAACAAAATTAGACGAACAAAAAATATTCTTATTTGCTGGAATATTACAAAAAAAATCAAAATTAAGAAATTTTTTTGAGAAATCAAAACAACACAGTTCAATTGCCTGTTATGAAGATAATGAGTTAGGTTTGAGAAAAATAATTTTAGATAAACTTAAAGGTTTTAAAAATCTTGACTCTCAGACCGTAAATACAATAATTGAAAACTGTAATCTGGATAGAGCAAAACTTAATAATGAATTAGATAAAATAATTATCTATTTTGTAAATAAAGAAATTGATAAAGTTAAATTAGAGGAATTATTAAATATCAGAGAAAACGACAGCTTTAGTGACCTTAAAGATAAAGCTATTGCCGGAGATACGATTAATACAAATAAATTATTGAATAATATATATATCGAAATTGAAAAAAGTGTTTTTTATATCTCAGTTTTGAATCAACGTCTAAACAGAATTAAAGATGCGATATCGATTTCTAATAATAATTTGAAATTGGATTTAGATAAGATTAAACCACCATTATTTTGGAAAGATAAACCTATTTTTTTAAACCAATTAAAAAAATGGAATATTAAAAAAATTGATATAGCGTTGAACAATACATACAAACTAGAAATATTACTTAAATCGAATAACTTAATAGATAAAAATATTTTAATAAAAAAAACTATAATCGATATATGTAATCTAGCTAACGCTGCTTAAGTGTTTTGGAAATAAACTCAAATTGCTCCAAGTTATTATAGTGAACAGTTAATTTCCCAGAATTATTTTTTTTATTAAAAATATCTACTTTCATACCTAAACTCTCTTCCATTTCTCGTTGTTCTTCGAGAATATTTGCGTCTACACGAAATTGACCAGCTTTTTGCGGACCCTTTTTCTGCCTTACTAAATATTCAACACTTCTTGCACTAAGTTTTTTTGAAACTATTTGCTCAGCTATGTTAGTAGCATTCGAAACACCGACTAGTGGTCTAGCTTGCCCAGCTGATATTAAACCTTCTTCTATCATTGCCTGAACATCTGAGGGCAATGTTAAAAGTCTCAATGTATTGCTTATATGGCTTCTACTTTTAGACATTAATCTTGCAATTTTTTCATGATCATAATCAAACTCTTTATTAAGTTTTTTGTACGCCATCGCTTCATCGATTGGATTAAGATCGTCTCTCTGTACATTTTCTACTATAGCAACTTCAAGGCTTTCACTATCGGATAAATCTAAAATTATAATAGGTATGTCGTGCAAACCTGCTTTTTGGGCTGCTAGCCACCTTCTTTCCCCAGCCACTATCTGATATTTATTTTTATCAGACTTATTCGGTCTAACCGCTATTGGTTGTATAACTCCATTTTTTTTAATTGAATTTGCCAGCTCATCCAATTTTTTTTCATCAAATATTTGTCTTGGCTGATAGGGATTTCTTGTTAAATCTCCTATTAAAACTTTAGAGATTCGCTGAGAATTACTTTGTTTTTGGTTTGATTCATTTTTTTCATCTCCAAATAAAGCAGATAATCCTCGACCTAAACCTTTTTTTTTTATTTTACTCAAGCAGCTGATACCTCTTTGTTGGGCGATAAAAATTCATTAGCTAAATCTAAATACGCCTTACTTCCTACACAAGTTTTATCATAAATAACGCATGGCAAGCCGTGAGATGGTGCTTCAGACAATCTTACATTTCTCGGAATAACTGTATTATAAACTTTTGATTTAAAATGATTTCTTGCTTCAATATCGACTTCACCAGATAATTTATTTCTTTTATCAAACATCGTTAATAAAATTCCCCTTACTGATAATTGTGGATTAAGATTTTCTTTTATTCTGTCTATAGTTTTTATTAATTGTGTAATTCCCTCTAAAGCAAAAAATTCAGTCTGCAACGGAACTACTAATTCATCTGAAGCTACAAGGGCAATTACGGTTAGTAAACTTAGCGATGGTGGACAATCTATGAATATATAATCATATTTTTTTAAAATAGTTGACTTAGACTCATTAAAGATATTTTTAAGCGTAAAAGCACGATCCTCATTATTTGCTGTTTCTACTTCAAGTCCAGATAAATCAACGTTTGAACTTATTAACTCTAAATTTTTAATATCGGTTTTTTGAATTGCATCATGTAAACTTATATTTCCAATAAGGAGATTATAAATATTAATTTTATCCTTCGAACTAGATTTACCTAATCCCGTTGTTGCGTTTCCTTGTGGATCTAAATCAACAACTAAAGTATTTAGACCCAAAATGGACAAAGATGCAGCTAAGTTTATTACAGTAGTTGTCTTTCCAACTCCTCCTTTTTGATTAATCACTGCAATTATTTTTTTTTTCATTTTTTTCAGCAATAATAATTTTCGAATCGCTCTCTGTTATGCTATCAACTGTTTTATATCTGTAATCTTGGAGATTTGGAAGGGATTTGAGCTCTTGTATAGCATTTTTTCCTTTTAATATTATTAATTTATGTGGATTTTTTATTTTTTCACGTGAAATTTCAAAAATTGCTCCCAATTTCTTAAAAGCTCTACATACAACGTAATTGGTCTTGATATTTTTATAATCAAGTACGTTTTTTTCGATCACAAAATTGCTTATTTTTTTAATATCTCTTAAAAAAGCTCTTTTTACTGGTGATTTTTCATACAATTTCACGTGAAATTTAGGATTATCGTTAGCAACCGAAATAATAAAGCCAGGTAGACCTGCCCCAGATCCAAAATCAGATAATATATGATTATCTTTAAAATCTATAAACTTTATTAGTTGTGCAGAGTCCAATACGTGCCTAGACCAAACCTCTTTTTCTGTGTTTTTTCCTATTAAATTGTATTTATTATTGAAAATAAGCAATAAATCTACATAAGAACGTATTTTACTTATTTTAATCTCTGAAAATCCTAGATTCAGAAGATAATCTATAACATCAGACTCTTTCATCAAGCTAATTGCCTGGATCGAGATCTTTTTATCCTTGAAAGTATTAAAACTACTGCTGAGGGGGTTACACCATCGATTCTTAATGCTTGACCTAGTGTACGAGGTCTTATTTCACTTAATTTATCTCTTATTTCATTAGATAGACCGCTCAAGAGGTTATAATTAAAATCTTTCGGGATTACGAGTGCCTCATCCTTTTGGAAAGCTTTGATATCCCTTTCCTGTCGAGAAAGGTATCCTACGTAGTGCGCATCGATTTCAACCTGCCTGTCAAGACTACCACTAAAAAACGGAATAGATGGGAAAATCTCTCTCAGCTTGGATAATTTTACATTTCTTTGACCTATTATTTCCATGCAAGATCTTTTAACTCCATCCATCGCAATTTTAATAGAATAGTCTTTAGCTTTGTTAGGGGTAATAAAATTTGATAAAAGATTTTTTTTTATGAGCTTAAGTTTATTACTCTTATCTGTAAAAATTTTACTTCTCTCTTTTGAGATTAAATTAATGTCAAGACCAAGATTAGTTAATCTTTGATCTGCATTATCGGCTCTTAAAGTTAACCTATATTCAGCTCTTGAAGTAAACATTCTGTACGGTTCACTAACGCCTTTGGTGATTAAATCATCAATCATTACACCAATGTAGGAATCACTTCTACTTAAAATAAATTCTTTTTTATTTTTTACTTTTAAAGCTGCATTAATACCAGCAATCAAACCTTGGGCAGCTGCTTCCTCATAACCTGTCGTACCATTAATTTGACCGGCAAGAAATAAACATTTAATTTTTTTTGTTTCTAACGTTACTTTTAATTCTCGAGGATCTATATAATCATACTCTATAGCGTACCCCGCTCTTTTCATTTTTACTTGCTCTAAACCCTTGATTTTAGCTAATATTTGGAGCTGGACATCTTCTGGTAAAGACGTAGATATACCATTTGGGTAAATAGTGTTGTCCTTTAGTCCTTCCGGTTCTAGAAATATTTGATGCTTTTGTTTTTCTTTAAACTTCACAATTTTATCTTCAATAGAAGGGCAATAACGCGGCCCTACACCTTTAATGGATCCAGAATACATAGCGCTCCTAGAGATATTGTTGCTAATAATCTTATGAACTTCGTTATTGGTATAAGTCATTCCGCATTTAATTTGTTTGTTATCAATTTTGTTTGTAAGAAAAGAAAAATAAAAGTGATCATTATCTGCAGGCTGCATTTCTAAATCATCATAATTAATTGAACTACCATCTAATCTAGGTGGTGTACCTGTTTTTAATCTTCCTATCCTCATTTTAAATTTTGCTAGTTGTTCACTTAAACCTGTAGATGGTTTTTCATCATATCTGCCAGCTGGTATTTGTTTATCACCTATATGTATTAATCCATTAAGAAATGTGCCGGTTGTTAAGATTAATTCTTTAGTCCTCACTTCATTACCACTCTGACATACAAAACCTATGGCTTTATCACCTTCAAATAAAAATTTTACAACTGGATCTGCAATTACCTCTAAATTTTTGTAATTTAATAAAATCTTTTGCATGTGCTCTTTATAAAGTGCTCTATCTGACTGAGTACGTGGTCCCTGCACTGCAGGACCCCTACTTCTGTTTAATAATCTAAATTGAATGCCTGATTTATCAGCTACAACGCCCATTACACCATCTAAAGCATCTATTTCTCTCACAAGATGCCCTTTTCCTAGTCCTCCAATAGCAGGATTGCACGACATCTCGCCAATAGTCTCTATTTTATGCGTAAAAAGTGCAGTATTAACGCCTATTCTAGCGGATGCTGCTGCTGCCTCACATCCAGCATGTCCGCCACCAATTACTACCACTTCATAACTAAATGTTTTCATGAAATGAATGTAACGCGGTATATTAGGAATACAAGAGGTATTTTATTTCCCTATACAGAAGTCTTTAAATATAGATCCAAGGATTTCCTCGACATCTACCTTTCCAACGATGCTACCAAGATGTCGGGTAGCCATTCTTAGATCTTCAGCAGCTAGTTCTAGATCTTTATTTTGATCTTTTTTAAGAAAGTTGTCTATTTCCTTTAAGCATTTATTGAGTTTAACTCTATGTCTTTCCCTTGTGATTAAAGCATGATTATTAGATGTAAATTTTTTACTTAATTTATCTTTTATCATTTTAATCAAACTATCAATGTTTTTATTATTTTTTACTGACGCTAACACTGTGTCTGCATCAAATTTATGATTTATTTTGTCTAACACGTCTGATTTATTTAGTAAAACTATTGTATCTTTATTAATCATTTTTTTAATTTCACTGTTTATGCTTTTTGAGGAATTGTCTATAACAACAATATTTAAATCTGCTTCTTTTGATTTTCCTAATGCCAAAGAAATCCCTTTTTTTTCAACTTCATTTATTGCATCTCTAATACCTGCAGTATCAGCTAGTATTACTGGATAACCATCTATATTTAAATAAGTTTCAATTATATCTCTTGTTGTTCCTGCCTCGTCAGATACTATTGCCACATCTCTTTTCGCAATTAAATTTAAAAGAGAAGATTTTCCTGCATTCACCTCGCCTGTTATAGAAACTCTAAATCCATTTCTTATTTTTTCTCCAATTTTATTATCTTCAATTATCTTATGAATATCTTTATGAATTTCTTTAATAGAATTTTGTACCTCCTTTAAAACTTTTTCTGGTAAATCATCTTCTGCAAAATCTATTTTTGCCTCAATATAAGATAGAGATTTAATCATTTTTTCTCTTAAATCGTTATAATAATTTGATGCATTGCCTTGAACTAGTTTAACAGCTTGATCTCTCTGAAGTTCTGTCTCTGCGTGAATTAGATCGCCTATACTTTCGGCTTTTAAAAGATCAATCTTATCATTTTTAAAAGCTATCTTTGTAAATTCACCAGGTTCAGCTAGCCTACAATTATCTTGTTCTGATAATGCTTTTAATAAAGCATTAATAACGGCATTACTTCCATGGATCTGAAACTCGGCTAAATCATCGCCAGTATAACTATTAGGCCCGGGAAACCACAATAATAGAGCCTCAGGATCTATGACCTTATTATTTTTAGGATCATAAAATTTGCAATAATTTACTTGGTTAGAAGTAATTTCTTTTAGTTTAGTTAAATTTTTACAAACTTTGAGCGTATCATTACCTGAAATTCTAATAATAGCAATTCCTGACGGGCCTCTACCTGATGAAAGCGCGTAAATATTCATTGAATTAAATTGATATACCCTGATTAGAAATAAATTTACTTATTTTTTTAATTGTTTCATTTTTCGAAATATTTTTCAGAATTGTTTCTTTAAAGGGATCTAATAATTTATTTTGCTTAAAGAAAATATGAGTAAGATCAATACCTATACCTGTAATGATATTTTCTGATTTTCTATTATTTGTAAAATCTTGGAAAGCTGAGCAACTTTTCAAAGACATACCTAAACCAATGTAGTATTTAATTATCTCTTGTAATTTATTTATATCCCTCAATACAAGATTAAAACCTTGACCAGCCACAGGATGTACTGTGTGGAGTCCTTCTCCTAAAATAAGTATATCGTTTTTATAATATGTTCGCTTTAAATTTAGTATCAATGGGTAAGATTGCTGGTTTGAGATTTTTATTTTTTTTGTTTTTAAAACTTCACATATTTTAGATTTAACAACTAAATCGATATCTTTTTTGGGAAATTCTTTACCTACGCTCCATACAAAAGAAAAACAATTTTTTGAAAAGGGCAGTATTGCTAATGGCCCCTCTTTCAAAAAAAATTGAGTTGTATTTAAATCTTTTATATTGTGCTTAACATAACCTGTTATAGCAATTTCATTATAGTCTTTTTTCAAAGATCTTTTATCAATTATACTTTGATATATTTTTGAAGATCTACCTAAACAGAGCACTTTTATATCATAACCTTTCAAATCTTTAAGCTTATTAATATTTTTTTTAAAAGTTTTAATCTTTTTCCTTTTTATTTCTTTAATTAAAATTTTTTTTATTTTATCATTTTCAAAAGTGTACATAAGATTTTTACTATCTTCATTAAAGTTTAAAAAATTCATGTTCTGATTTTTAGTCTCATAGAAAAGATCTATCTTTTTGGATGGCCAAAATAACTTTTTATCGAGTTTATCTATGATCTTGCTAAAAAACTCAAAGTTAGAGGCTGAAATAGCTGTTGTTCTTTTATCTTTAGTCAGTTTGTTTTTTTTAGATATCAAATGAACTTCCAGGCCTTGTAATTTATTTAATGCCAAAGCAGACATTAAGCCTGAAAGTCCGTCTCCAACTATGCATATTCTCTGTCTTTTCATATAATAAATTTTCTCATTTTCATAAAAATGGTAAAAAGTACGTAAAACGATTCGATATGAATACAAACTTTTTAAACAGTTTAACAAATTTTTTAAAAAAACGAACCTTTGAATTTATAG
>MDTD01004034.1_pt1 | contig 15629 bp, 15 predicted proteins | sample 811221 | NCBI WGS metagenome assembly MDTD01 (sample SAMN05326646, study PRJNA326480) | marine metagenome | isolation source: seawater | place: Pacific Ocean: South West | collected 2011
GCCGTTGGTCTGCGCCTTCCAGGCGGCGCCGAGCTCGGCCCGGACGGCATAGACCCGGAAGTCCGGCGCGCCGTCGCTTTTCTTTTGGTCGTTGGCGACGATCCTGGCCTTGACGTTGACCGTCAGGGTCCGGATCGTCCCGGTGTAGCCGTCCTTACCCGCGGTGAAGCTTCCTATGGTCGCCATTGTTCAGGTCTCCTTCGTTTGCAGTGAGGATGATGCGGCACGCGTGTCTTCAAGTTGTTTGCGCGCGCGCTTGAAGCCGGGATCGGCGTTCATAAACGCCTCCAGCATGAACGGGATGAGCTCGGTGACGCCTTCTTTCTGGCCGTAGGCGCGCCGGTAGATTTCGGCGTAGTCGTTGAGCGCGGCCTTGAGCTCGGCGCTTGCGGTGAAGGTGACCTTGACCGCTTCGCGATCCGGGAGCTTGTCGAGTTTGAGAGTCATGGGAATCTCCTCATCCGCGATAGGGTCGCAGCACCAGGTCCTTGTTGACGATGATGCGCAGTGGCCAGCCCGGTCGGATGGTGATGGTGGGCTGGATATTAAGGTTGCGCTCGGTGAGGCGCTGGCCGACCTGATTGGCGCTGTCCTGGGTCGATTCCCGGATCGCCTCGAAGAGATCGCTTTCCTGGTCGCCGAAAGTCAGCTCGGTCGAGACGCCGAGCAGCGTCGAGAGCGCAATGCCCTTCAAGAGCCGCCAGGTATGGAAGTTGACCTCGTCCTCGAGGCCGGCATAGCCAGCCGTGTCGGTCGCCGGCAGATTCTCGATCACGATGGAGGACCCGTCGGGCATGATGATGCGCTGCCAGACGACGAGCGCACGCTCCTGACCGAAGGCGACCACGCTGTCATAGGTCCCGATCATGCGGGAGCCCTGAGGGATCAAGAGGTAGGCTCCCGACACGGAATCATAGAGGTTCTCCGTGATCTGCGCGATGACACGGCCCGGCAGATCGGAATTGATACCGGTGACGAGGCTTGCCGAGATGATGGTGCCCGCCATCACCTGATAGGGCGAGGCCGGGTCTTGCAGCGTGTGCGGATTGTAGATTTTGGCGTCGACACCCTGATTCAGGAAGTCGAGCTTGCGGCCTTGCAGGTTCTGATCGTTCCGGAGATCGAGTTCCAGGGGGCCGCGAGTGTCGCCGGCGCGGGCGACATCGAAAGGATTGCGGTCGGTCGGGACGGTTCCGGCCGCAATGGGCATTCCCACTCCCGAAACGTCTGGCTGAACGCCGCCACCCGCGCGGGAGGTGAGTTGGAAGAAAACACCGGACTCCCTGCCCTGCTGGGCCATGCGCGCTTGGCGGATGCGTTCGGCGCGCGCCGCGTCATCCTCCGGGCTCGGCCGGAACGGCAGATTCGGCGTCCGCTCGATGCCGAGGCCACGTTCCGTCTCCAGGACGGCGCCGCCAAGGTCGCCCGGCAAGGGTGGCCCCAATTCCACCGGCGGTTTGGGCAGGTCGCCGTAATTGCGCGGCAAGCCTTCCAGGCCTTCAGGCGTCGGATTGTTGTCGGTCCGGTAAAGCTCGCGCCCCGTGTCGCCGCGGTCGAAGAGGCGCGGCGGGTCGAGCGCGAAGATGGTCGCGCCGAAGATCAGCAGCAGCCCGGTGCCGGAGAGCAGCATGAGCACACGCCGGTTGATCCGCGTGACCGGACGGGGCTTGGCGCGCAACGCCAACTCCTCCGGATCGACCTTTGGGGCGACGGGTTCCGGCGGATCGGGAGCAGCCGGGCCGTCTTGATGCTCCGCTGTCATCGACGATCTCCGGCCTCGAACATGCCGGTGCCAGTGGCGTCGACCGAGCTGTTTTGCGCACGATGCGAGGTCGCCGGGCGTCCGTCGGTGCGGGTGATGCGAACGACCTGCTGGGGATCCTCGCCGAGTCGAAGCTCGGCGGCGGCAAAGAGGCGGTCGACGATGTAGTAGCGGCCGCGGACACGGTAATTGACGAGCTGATTCTCGCCGTCCGGACCGACGACGAAGAGCGGCGGCGCCTCGCCCTGATCGAGCCGGGCCGGGAACTGGATATAGGCCTTGTGCGTGTCGTCGAAAACCCGCACCGGCCGCCATGGCGGGGTGTCGCCGCTGACGGCGTAGCGGAACCGCAGCTTGTCGATCTCGAGGCCGCTGTCGACGACCTGCCCTGCGGTTTCTTCGGCAACGGCATTCCGACGCTGGAGGGCGAGAAGCTCATCGTGCGGATAGGCCCAGGAGACCGAGGCCATATAGGTCTCCGGCGTGCTGGTCAGCTCCAGATGATAGGCGCGCCGGTCGGTGATGATGACGAGATTGGTCCTGAGAGAGTCCTTGATCGGCTTCACCAGCACATGGGCGCGGGCATTCTTGCCGGAACCGCTCACGGTGTCGCCAATCACCCAACGGACCGTGTCGCCGGCGGAGACGGCGACGATCTCTTCGCCCGCCTGGAGCGCGATGTCGCTGACTTGCTCGGGCGCCGTATAGAGCTGGTAGAGCGCACCCTCCGTATAGGGATAGACCTGAATCGCATTGATGTAACCGTCCGCGCTGGGCTCGACCGTCGCCGCGGCGTTGGCGTCCACCACGCGCTCTTCCGGCGGCGGCGCGTCTTCGGCGCCCGTCGTCTGCCCGTCCGGAACGGGCTTCAACTGGCCCGGCAGAGGCAGGGGCTCCGGCAAGGTGACGATTTCTACGGGCCGCGGTTGCTCGGCGGTCCGCGCGGCGGCAGCAAAGTCGCCGTTGTCATAGCTGATCTCGGGTGGCAACTGCTTGGTCGCGCAGGCGGCGAGCAGGCCGGACAGTGCCAGGACAAGGATTGCCTTCATTGGTTGTCTCCCGAGATGAGGTCGCGGCTCCAATTGAGCGCATGGACATAGATGCCGAGCGGGTTCTTCCTGAGCGCTTCCTCGGTACGGGGGCGCTGGAGAACGATTGAAAGGACGGCGGTGTAGCGTGTGGTGCCGGCGAGCGTGCCGTTCTCGTAAGCCTGCTCGCGCCAGCGCACATCGAAGCTGTCGCCAGACGAGCGCACCACGCTGGTCACCTCGACGGTGACGGTGCGCTGGCCGACCCTGGAGAACGGATCGTTCTCGCGGGCGTATTCGTTGAGCGTGTTGGCCGCTTGCGCCGTGGCGTAGTCGTAAGCCCGCAGCCAGTTCTGGCGGACGACGATCGGATCGATCGCGAGCGAACGGACATTCTCGACAAAGCGCGCCAGATGGTAAGCGATCTGGGCGTCGGTCGGCTCATAGGCGGCAATCGCAGGCCCGACGGCGCGTGTCTCACCCAGCGTATCGATCTCGACCACATAGGGCGTGATGGTGCTGCGCCCGGCCTGCCAGATCACTCCGCCCGAGAGGCCCATCGCGAGCGCGAGGCAGCCGAAGGCCATCCATCGCCAATTGCGCGCCTGAACGCGTGCCGAGCCGATGCGCTCGTCCCAGACCTGGGCCGCCTTCTGATAAGGCGTCACGGGTTCGGGCGTCTGGCCATAGGCGGTGGTGGATCGTTTGAACATCAATCGTCATCCCTCAATCTGGGATTCTCGCCGGATGCCGGCCGATCCCCATCGCGGACGGTATGGGCCGCAATCGTCACGCCCTCGCGCAGGCGCTGGTCCCGGCGCAGCTTCTGCGCCCAGTCCGGGGCGCCGCTCGTGGCGGTCATGGCCGAAGACGCGTCCGCAGGACTCGGGCGCGAGCCGCCGGTGACGGTGAAGGCACCCCGCTGGCCGTCCGAGAAAGCCTGCCGGACGCCCGATGTCGCCCGGTCGGCGACGTTGCGAACGCCTTGGCCAACGGCGCCTGTCCCGGCGCGAGCGACGCCGGCAGCACCGGCCGCGATACCTGCCGCGCCGGATGCGCCCGAAGCCGCTCGGCCAAGGCCGTAGGCGCCGCTCGCCCCACCGACCATCGAGGACGCCGCGCGGGTCGCGCCACCCGCGCCGGCACCGAGGGCGCGTGCCCCGCCCATGGCGGCACTGGCTCCTGCGGCACCGCCAATCGCCAGACCGGCAACCGATCCGACAGCGGCGCCGGCGCCAAGCTGCGGTGCGCCAGAAACGAGCCCGGCGGCAATGCCGGGACCGAAGATGCCGAGCATGAAGATCGAAAGCGCGCCCAGGACAGTGGCGGCGGCTTGCTCCAGCGTGATGTCGCCGCCGGCAAAGGAGGCAGCGAAGGCGCCGAACAAAGTCGAGCCGATGCCGACGATGACGGCGAGCACCATTAGCTTGATGCCGGCGGCGATCACGTTGCCGAGCACGCGTTCGGCGAGAAACGCGGTCTTGTTCCAAAGTGCGAAGGGCACCAGCACGAAGCCGGCGAGTGTCGTCAGCTTGAATTCCAGGATGGTGATGAAGAGCTGAATCGCCAGGATGAAGAAGGCGAGCAGCACGACAATCCAGGCGAACATCAGTACCGCGATGGTGACGAAGTTCTCGAAGAAGGCGATCGGCCCGATCAAATCGCTGACCTCCGACAAGAGCGGCTCGGCGGCGTCATAGCCGGTCGCCGCGACGAAGCCCGGCCGCATCAGATCCGCGGCGGTGATCGGCGAGCCGGTGGCGCGCAGGCCGAGCCCGGCGAAGCTGTCGAAGATGATCGTCGCCAGCGCGGCGAAGTTGTTCAGGATGAAGGCGAAGGCACCGACATAGAGCACCTTTCTGATGAGCGCCGGGATCACCGACTTGTCGTCCGCTATGGCCCAGAACAGGCCGGCGAGCGTGATGTCGATCCCGATCAGGATCGTCGTCAGGAAGGCGACGTCCGGCCCCAGCAACCCGAAGCCGGAGTCGATATAGGTCACGAAGGTGCTCGTGAACTGATCGATGACGTTGAGGTCGTCCATCGCCGTTCTGCCCCCTAGCGCCGCGTGTAGGCGGAGCCGTCGCCGAGGAAGCGTTCGAACCGGGCCCGGCCCTGCTCTCGGGCGGCAACCACGCGGGCGCTCTCCAGCGCATCGGCGCGCGCCGACGCCGCGAGCAGCGTCTGAAGCTGCATGGATTGCTTGGCCGCAAGCGCGGTCAGCTGGTTTCCGGCTTGGGCCGCCTGGAGATTGCCCACCGCGCCCTGGCTCTCGGCCACGAGCCGGTCGAGCACGACGGCGTCGGTGCGAACCTGGCCAACCACCTCGGCCTGGACCTCCAGGCTGTGCTTGAAACCGGCCCGCGCCAATTTCCACGCATCCTGCGCGTCCTGAATGATCCGCGAGGTAGAGACAGAGGACGCGTATTGCTCCGGAAAGAGCCGGCGGTATTCGCTGTCGATGGCGCTCACCTGATAGGCGATGCCTTGCGCGTTCTGGATGAGCGTATCGACGCGGGTCAGCGAGGCTTGCAGGTTCGCCGCGACCGATGTGGGCAGGCTCGCCAGGTTCTGCGCCTGGTTGATCAGCATTTGCGCCTCGTTGGCAAGCTGATTGACCTGGTTGTTGATCTGGATGAGCGCCCGGGCCGCCTGCAGCAGGTTCTGGCTGTAGTTGGCCGGGTCGAACACCGTGATCGCGTAGGCCGGCGGCGCCGTCACGGTTAGGCTCGACAGGCCGAGCACCACGGCAGCGCAAGCCGAGAGAAGTTTCGTTCTGAGTGTCATCTGCCTTGGTCCTCCGTCTTGCCCCACGTCCAATCGCCCCGGCCGCGGGCCAGGATTTCGACGCGGTAGTGGTAGGCATTGAATTCGCTGATGGCGTAGACGCTCGCCCCGAACGGCCGCACGCCGCCCCGGCCGAAACCGTCATAGACACCGTAGAAATAGCCGGCGGCGTAGCTGTCGCCGAAGCCGTAGCCGTCGGCAAAGTCGAGGGCGACGCCGCCATAGGCGATCTCGCCGATCTCCGCGTTGCCGATACGGGCGTGGCAGCCCGGCAAGGTCACCGAGGCCGCGCCGCCGTACGACCGCCGCAGCAGAACATCGCCACCGGGTTGGCTGGCGGATGCGATTTCCGGCGCGGCCCGTTCACCGCAATGACCGCCTGTCGAAACGATACGAATTTCGTTCGTGTCGGGATGGAGCGGAATGCACAGTGCGCCGCTCGCGCGCGCCGCGTCGGCGTCAAGCCACTGCATGATCGTCTGGCGGGCGTCGCGCTGTCCCCAGACGTGTCGCCAGGACGCGGCGCAGGACCGATCGACCGAGAGGGTGGCGTCGCCCTGACGCGTCACAACGTTGAGAAAAAGGCTGGGACAGCCGTCGTCGCGCCAGCACGACGGCCAGCCCGCGGCTAACGTTGCCGGAGCGGGCAAGGCGATCAGTCCGGCGACCATCATCGCCGCGGCCGTTTCACGCGGTCGTCTCATCTCCGGTCTCCTTATGGTCTTGATGACTCTCGAAGAGCAGCTCGGCGGCCCAGTCGAGGCCTTTGGCGCGCAGCCAGCTATCAGCGAACTCCTCTTCGCCGTGGGCGGTGATCAGCTCGTCCATGAGCGCGTGGTCCGGTTTGGTGCTGCTGCCGACAAGAGCGAGGGCGACGGGTCCGAGGCCGAGATCGAACAACCGGTTGCCCTGGCGCGACTGGTAGTAGTAGTCGCGCTTGGGCACGGCCCGCGCGATGATCTCGATCTGCCGGTCGTTGAGCCCGAACGCCTCGTAGACGGTCTTCGCCTGCGGTTCGATCGCGCGGTCGTTGGGCAGGAAGATACGGCTCGGACAGCTCTCGATGATCGCCGGTGCGATGGAACTGCCGGCAATGTCCGACAGGCCTTGCGTCGCGAACACGACCCAGACGTTCTGCTTGCGCAGCGTCTTCAGCCATTCGCGGATGCGCGCGGCGAAGGCCGGGTTGTCGAGGAAAAGCCAGGCCTCGTCGAGAATGAGCAGCGACGGTCGTCCGTCGAAACGGGCTTCGAGCCGGTGGAAGAGATAGGTCAACACCGGGAGCACGGCCCCGGCCTCGTGCATCAGCTCCTCCATCTCGAAGCACTGGACCGCACCGAGCGTGAGCCGATCATCGTCGGCGTCGAGCAGCCGCCCATAGGGGCCTTCCAGGGTGTAGGGCTGAAGCGCTTGCCGCAGTTCGCTGCGTTGCAGAAGCGTCGCGAGACCAGTCAACGTGCGTTCGCGCTGCGGCGCGGCCGCGAGGTTCGAGAGCGCCGACCAGACCGCGTCCTTGACCTCCGGCGTGACGGCGACGCCTTCATGGACCAAGAGCCCGAGCACCCAGTCCTGTGCGAAGGACCGCTCCGCCGTCAGGTCGATCCTGGCGAGCGGCTGGAAGGCGAGCGCGCCTTCGGCGCCGAGATCGAAGTAGCGCCCGCCCATCGCGAGCACGGCCGCGCGCGCGGAGCCGCCCTTGTCGAAGAGCGTGAGTTGAGCGCCCGCATAGCGACGGAACTGGAGCGCGAGCAGCGAGAGCAAGACCGACTTGCCCGCACCGGTCGGACCGACCACCAGCGTATGGCCGACATCGCCGATATGGGTGACGAGCCGGAACGGCGTGGTCCCGTTCGTCCGCACCGTGATGAGCGGCGGCCCATCCAGGTGCTGGTTGCGCGCCGGTCCCGCCCAAGCCGCCGAGAGCGGCATCAGATGGGTCAGGTTCAGGGTGTTGATCGGCGCTTGCCGGACGTTCGCGTAGACGTGGCCGGGTAAGGACGAGAGCCAGGCTTCGACGGCGTTCGCGCTCTCTTCGATGGTGGCGAAACCGCGCCCGTCAATCGCCCGCTGTACTGCACGAACCTTCTCGCGAACCACGGCTATGTCCTCATCCCACACGACGACGGTCGTGGTGACATAGCCGTAGGCGACGAGGTCCTGCCCAAGCTCCTGAAGCGCCGCATCGGCGTCGGCGGTCTTGTTGTCGGCGTCGGTATCGACCAGCACCGACTGCTCGTTGGTCATCACCTCCTTGACGATGGCGGCGATCGACTTGCGTTTGGCGAACCACTGCCGGCGATAGCGGCGGATCACCTTCTCGGCCGCCGCCTTGTCGAGCGGGACGAACCGCGTCATCCAGCGATATTCGAAGCCGAGATGATTGAGGGCATCGAGAAGGCCGGGGGTTGTCGAGCCTGGAAAGCCGAGCACCGTCAGCGCGCGCAGATGCGCCTCGCCGAGCATAGGCGCGAGGCCACCAGTCAGTGAGGTGTCGACCAGGACGGCGTCGAGATAGGCAGGAACCTCTGGTGCCGCGATTGGATGCCGTCTGATCGAAATGCAGTCATGCAGATAGGTCAGCGTCTCGTCGTCGGAGAGCGGCGCCATCTCGGGCATGAGCTGCCCCAGAAGATCGAGCGCCCTGTCAGTCTGTTGGACGAAGGCGTCGAGGTGGTAGCGATAATCGAGCCCGCGTTTCTCGCCCGTACCCTCGATCAGGAGCTGTTCGGCCCGTCCGACGGTCTCGGCAGGCGGCAGGTAAACGAAGGTCAGCAGATAGGCGCTCTCGAAGAGCGCGCCCGACCGCTCGAAATCGGCCCGTCGTTCCTCGTCGACCAGGCGGGAGACCGGATCCGGAAAGATCGAGGCTGGATAGCCGCGCGCGGCATGCCGCTCGGCCTCGAAAAACAGCGCCCAGCCGGACCCGAAGCGGCGCAGCACATTGTTGATGCGCGCACACGTCGCGACGAGCTCGGCCTCGGTCGCGCTTTCGAGGTCGGGGCCGCGGAAGCGCGCCGAGCGCTGGAAGCTACCGTCCTTGTTGAGGACGATGCCCGGCGCGACAAGACAAGCCCAGGCTAGATAGTCGGCCAGCAATGCCGGCCGCTTCCGATATTCCGCCAGGTTCAACATGCAAGGTGCCCCTTGTGGCGGATATGGCGGACCAGCACCTCCATGAAGGCCGGGTCCTTACGGGCCGCATAGACGGCGGCCGAATGGCCGGCGATCCAGACGACAATTCCTGCGATCCAGAGCTGGAGACCGAGCCCAAGCGCGGCGGCGAGCGTACCGTTGACGATCGCGACCGTGCGCGGCGCGCCACCCAACAGGATCGGCTCGGTCAGCGCGCGGTGGAGCGGGATCTCGAAGCCTTCGACGCTTCTGACTGAGTCAATCATGCGATGAGCGCTCCGCCGCCGAAGGAAAAGAACGACAGGAAAAAGCTCGTCGCCGCGAACGCGATCGAGAGTCCAAAAACGATCTGGATCAGCCGGCGAAAACCGCCCGAGGTCTCACCGAAGGCGAGCGACAGACCAGTGATGACGATGATGATGACGGCAACGATTCGCGCTACCGGCCCCTCGATCGATTCGAGGATGGAGGTTAGTGGCGCCTCCCACGGCATGCCCGAACCAGCTGCGTGGGCCGGATCGGCCCAGGCGAGCGCGATGCCGATAGCGACGCCTGCAAGCGCGGTGTGACGCCACGGGGCGCGGGCAGTGAGATCGGGGACAAACGGGTTCATAAAGCCTCCTCTGGTCAGGCCGATGGCAAGAGTTGGACGGGGATGAGTGGGGTCAGGCGGTAGTCGCCGTCGGCGGTCAGATCCGCGAGCGCAGCGACGGTTTCGACGCGGCGGCCCGAGCCACGGCCCTTCAGGAACACGACGATGTCGATGGTGTCCGCGATCAGTCGGCGCGGCACGGTGACGACCGCTTCCTGGATGAGTTGTTCGAGCCGATAGAGCCCGGCATGGGCGGAGTTGGCGTGGAGCGTCGTGATCCCGCCCGGATGGCCGGTGTTCCAGGCCTTCAACATGTCCAGGGCTTCGGCGCCGCGGACCTCACCGACAATGATGCGATCGGGCCGCAGACGGAGCGTCGAGCGCACCAGATCGGCGAGCGAGGCGACGCCGGGTTTGGTCCGGAGGCTGACGCAATCCTCGGCGGCGCAATGGAGCTCGCGCGTATCCTCGATCAGGATGACGCGGTCACCGCCGGCGGCGACCTCCGCGAGAAGCGCATTGACGAGCGTCGTCTTGCCGGAGCTGGTGCCGCCGACCACGACGATGTTCTTGGTCGACGCGACAGCATCGGCCAGCGCTTTCGCCTGAAGCGGCGTCATGATGTGCGCCTCCACATAGTCGATGAGCCGGTAGAGCACATGCGCCGGCTTGCGGATCGCAAAGCACGGGGCGGGCGACACCGGCGGCAGGAGCCCTTCGAAGCGCTCGCCGGTCTCCGGCAGTTCGGCCGAGACGACCGGCCGCTCGCGGTGGCATTCCTGGCCGATATGGCTGGCCACAAGCCGGATGATCCGTTCGGTCTCGGCGCCGCCAAGCGCCTCCCCGGTATCGATCCGCCCCTCGCCGTGGCGATCGATCCAGAGCCGGCCGTCGGGATTGACCATCACCTCGATCACCGCCGGATCGGCGAGCGCCGTGGCAATCGCCGGTCCCATGGCTGTCCTGAGCATCGTCCGCTGGCGGTCGATCGTCGTCGGGTTGAAACGGTCACTCATCGACGGTACCCCCTTTAGCACTGCCTTCGTCCGGGGAAGCGGTCTCTCTTATCGTCCGCAGGGCGTCGATCTCCTCTTGCGTGAAGAAATCGCCCTCGTCCGCGCTCACCTCTTCGAGCACATCGCGGATCATGTTCTTGCCGCCCGCGAGCCGGCGTCCGAGCTGGCTGATGAAGTAATCGAAACGCTCCTTGCCGAGCGCGCGGGCGGCGTCCTGATCCGTGTTCGGCAGCGGCGGCGTCACGGTCAGGAAGAAGCGGATGAAGAGCGCCAGGGTCTCGGTCGTGATCGAGAGATTGCGCTCCAAGCGGTCATATTGCCGGGTCATCCGATCGAGACGGCGGATCAACGCGCCGTCGCGCTGGTCGTCGAACTCCTTGGAGAAGAAGCCCATCAAAGCCGCCTCGACCACCGCGGCCTTCGTGACGCCGGGGCGCTTGGCGGCGATCTCGACCTTGTCGAAGAGCTCGTTGGCAACGTGGACGTTGAGGCGGGGTTTCATGAGCGCTGTCCTCTAGAAGCTCGGCATCAGGTCGTCGTCGGCCTGGTCGCCAATGCCGGTGTTCATGGCGTGCGCCCGGCGAACGGCCGCGGTATTGCGGGCGAGCCGATCCATACGTTTGGCGTCGGTGGGATCGAATTCGTCATCGAGGAGCCCGGCGTCCGGCGCGCGTTCGGGTTCAGTCTTGGCGGGCGCCTCATCGGGCAGCGCGGGATGGCGCTTCAGCCCGCCCTCATCGTCGCCACCGGAGACGAGTTCGGACCAGGGCTTGACAAGATCAGCGTGCGGCGTGCGCACCTGTCCCGACCAGTCATCGGCGCGGGGCTGCGGACGGTCCGCATAGCGACTGTCGCATGTGAGGCGCGGCGGGGAGCAAACCCTTCCCGAGAAGTTGGCGTCCTCAAAATATCGGAGCTTCTTGGCGCGGATCGGCGGTTGGCCCGAGACCATGACGATCTCCTCGCCCGCCGGAAGTTGCATGACCTCGCCCGGCGTCAGAAGCGGGCGAGCCGTCTCCTGACGCGACACCATGACGTGCGCCAGCCACGGCGCGAGCCGGTGGCCGGCATAGTTCCGTTGGGCGCGGAGCTCGGTCGCTGTGCCGAGCGAGTCGGAGATCCGCTTGGCCGTGCGCTCATCGTTCGAGGCGAACGCGACGCGGACATGGCAGTTGTCAAGAATCGCATTGTTCTGCCCGTAGGCTTTCTCGATCTGGTTGAGCGATTGGGCGATGAGAAAGGCGCGCACGCCGTAGCCGGCCATGAAGGCAAGCGCTGACTCGAAGAAGTCGAGTCGTCCCAACGCCGGGAACTCGTCGAGCATCATCAGGAGCTGGTGCCGATGGCGCCCGCCCGTCGGACCCTCCAGCTGCTCGGTCAACCGGCGGCCGATCTGGTTCAAAACAAGGCGCACCAGCGGCTTCGTGCGAGAAAGGTCCGAGGGCGGAATGACGAGATAGAGCGAGACCGGACGCGCCGCGTTCATCAGATCAGCGATGCGCCAATCGCAGGCGCTGGTGGTTTCAGCCACCGTCGGATCGCGATAAAGCCCGAGGAACGACATGGCCGTCGAGAGAACGCCGGAGCGCTCGTTCTCCGCCTTGTTGAGCACCTCCCGCGCGACCTGAGCGACGACCGGATGGACCCTCGGCGCGCCGTCCGTACCAAGATGGTTTGTGCTCATCATGACCCGCAGCGACCGCTCAAAGGAGCGCGACGGGTCGGAGAGGAAGGCCGCGACGCGGGCCAGCGTCTTCTCCTCCTCAGCATAGAGCACGTGCAGGATCACGCCGACGAGCAGCGAATGGCTCGTCTTCTCCCAGTGGTTCCGGCGCTCCAGCGCGCCTTCGGGATCGACCAGGATATCGGCGATGTTCTGGACGTCGCGGACCTCGAACCGGCCTTTGCGCACCTCCAGAAGCGGGTTGTATTTGGCGCTGCCTGGATCGGTCGGATTGAACAGCAAGCAATGCGAGAAGCGCCCACGCCAGCCCGAGGTCAGCTGCCAGTTCTCGCCCTTGATGTCGTGGATGACAGCGGAGTGCGGCCAGGTGAGCAGCGTCGGTATGACAAGGCCGACGCCTTTGCCGGAGCGCGTCGGCGCGAAGCACATGATGTGCTCCGGACCGTCATGCCGCAGATAGCGGCCCTTCAGTCGCCCGAGAAAGACACCTTTGGGATCGAACAAGCCCGATTTGGCGATCTCGGACCTGGCCGCCCAGCGCGAGGAGCCGTAGGTGGTGACCAGCCGGTTCTGCCGCGCACGCCAGAGAGATCCGGCGACGGCGACGAGCACGCCAAGAATGCCGCCCGATGCCGCCAGCGCGCCCGCCCGATTGAAGATCGCGGGCGCATAAGCCTCGTAGGCGTACCACCATTCGAACAGCCGCCAGGGGAGATAGACGGGATAATCGCCAATCAAGGTCCAGGCCGGACCCAACCGCGGCTGATAGCCGAACTCGGCCGCAGTCCACTGGGTCGCCCCCCAGACCGCACCGATCACGATCGCGAAAACGATGAGAATCTGGCCGATAAGGAGTTTGGTCGGGGTCATCGATGCTTTGCCGCTTGTTGCGAGCCCAAGGCCCTGTAAAGTCGGCAAAAGATCGGACCGAAATCACCATCCAATCAATCGATTAGCTTCCAGCTTCATCCAAGCACAGATGAAAGAGGAACCGTCGTCCAGTCGCGCCCAACATTACCCAACGACGTCAGAGGTTATTTTTTTGCACAGAGGCAACTATTATCTTGGACCATGCTGGAAGAGGCAGTGGCATTGCGATTGATGTACTGCGAAAGCTGCCCGATATGAGGAATCGGAGGGGGCTCAGAAGGAGATGATCGATGCGATTTATTCGAGGTTCCGCCCTGCTGGGGCTTGCTGCCTTTTCGATTGCCGCATCCAACGTTGTAGGCACGGCGATGGCGGCGGACTACGAGGTACGCCAGTTCGGCGGCGGACCGGCGTGGTTCGTCTATGACGAGCCTGTAGACGTGGCTCTCCACGTTCTCGAGCCTGGCGACCCGAAATGCCATGAGATTGGCGAGATCATCCTTCTGTTCGAAAACCGCGACCAGCTTCGCGATGGCGCCCTGATCGAGCGAGCGGCACTCACCGGCATGAACCGCTACGCCGAGCTCTGCCGATCGCTCGGCGCCAATCCTTCTAACCAGCGCAAAGTCTCCGGTTTCATCGTAGGCATGGGCGAACCGGACGCACAGGGTCGCGTCATGGGAGATGCACGGATCCTCGACGCCATAGTCTCCTCGCTCACCGGAACATACCGACTGACGGTCCGGCGCAATTCGGTTGCGGCCACCGGTGCCGATAATGGACTCGCCGCGACCCTGGCGGAACGTAACCGAGCCCTGGCTGCCCAAAAGGCCGGGCGTAAGGCGACAAGTCAGACGCGCGACAAGGACCGCTCCGCCGATGTCGCCGCAATCCGCGCCACCTACGACACCGTCCTCGCCGAAAGTATGGCGAATGCACAGAAACCTGGACTGCTTGGGCGGCTTACCGGCGGCGAGCGCGCCGCCCTGAACGGCGTCTGGTCCAGCAGCAAACCGGAGTGCTCCAAAGAGCGCGTGATCCTGTTCGAACGCGATGGGGCGGGTACGGTCGAATGGTGGCGCGCGTCTAGCGAAGAGATCGGCCTGCTTCCATGGCGCACGGGCCGATGGGAGCTACGGGACGGCACGATCATCATGAATTTCGATCATCGCGTCGAATACGACCGCTTCCGACAGGACCTCCGGTCGGGCGCCGTCGACGAGACCGTTCAGCTTGACCTCAAAAGCGTCACCGATTCAGAACTGCGCCTTGCCGCGACCGGCGGCGGCATCTCGCCGGAGGCCCTGTTTCTGGGTGGAGCGGAGAAGCTGTTCACGCGCTGCCCGGAATGAGGTTAACCGGCGTTGATCCTGTCGAGGAGCAACGACCCTTCCCGGCAGCATCGTCTCGGACGCACATTGGGTCGGGTCGGGCATTCCGCATCACATGACGATCCGCCATGGACGCTTTCCCTATCGACACGGATGCGCTATATCCCCTCCCAGAGGATAGGATAATTCATGAGCCACGCTGACAATCCGGATATTCTCAAGCGTCTGCGCCGCGCAGAAGGCCATCTCGCATCCGTCGTCCGTATGGTCGCCGAAGGACGAGACGGGCTCGCTATTGCCCAGCAGATGCAGGCGGTAATCAAGGCGCTCGAAAAGACCAAGCAGATGCTCATTCTGGACCACATCGACCATCATCTGGGTGAGGCCGCCGGACCATTGCCGCCTGAAGCGCAACAGAGAATCGCGGAGTTCCGCGAAATCACGAAATATCTTTGAGCGGGGCGTCCAATGCATTCTGATAGCGTCGAGTCCTGGCGGCACGGGCATGTTTTCCTTGGTGCCCATCACGCCCGCAATGAGCGGCGGACCTGGATTGTCATTGGCCTGACGGCAGTGATGATGGTCGGCGAGATCGTCGCGGGAGTGGCGTTCGGGTCGATGGCGCTGCTGGCCGACGGGTTTCACATGGCAACCCATGCCGGGGCACTGACGATTACGGCCGCCGCCTATCTATACGCACGCCGCCACGCCCATGACGCGCGCTTCACCTTCGGAACCGGCAAGCTTGGAGAGCTCGCCGGGTATTCGAGCGCCGTCATCTTGGCCGTTATCGCCCTGGCGATCGGGTTCGAATCCGTGGTCCGCCTCACCGCGCCGATCTCCATCCGTTTCGATGAAGCCATCGCCGTGGCCGTTCTGGGGCTGATCGTCAATCTGGTGAGCGCGTGGCTGCTCCATGACGGCGGCGATCACGGCCATCAGCACCATGATCATGCTCAGCATGACGAACACCCGCACGCGCATGGGCATCGCCATCAGGATCACAACCTGCGTTCCGCCTATTTCCACGTCCTCACAGATGCCTTGACCTCCGTCTTGGCGATTGCCGCGCTGCTCGCCGGGCGGTTCTACGGATGGCTCTGGATGGACCCGCTGATGGGAATCGTCGGCGGCATCGTCATCGCCCGCTGGTCATGGGGGCTGCTTCGGGGCGCTGGCGCCGTTCTGCTTGACACCTTGCCGGACCCCGCTCTCTCGGAGAAAATCCGTCACACGCTCGAACGCAATGGCGACCGGGTTTCCGACCTGCATCTGTGGCGGATCGGCCCCGGCCATATGGCGTTGATCGTATCGATCGTATCCGACCGCCCCCAGGCGCCCGACCTTTACAAAGCGAAGCTTCAAGATCTGCCCTGGCTCTCGCACGTGACTGTCGAAATTCACCGCTGCGAGCACGCGCGGCAAGC
>MDTD01179404.1_pt1 | contig 15627 bp, 13 predicted proteins | sample 811221 | NCBI WGS metagenome assembly MDTD01 (sample SAMN05326646, study PRJNA326480) | marine metagenome | isolation source: seawater | place: Pacific Ocean: South West | collected 2011
GTTTTCTTTGGCATTTATTTAAATGAGTATGTAATATAAAGAAATTAAATTCACTATAAATTTATGGCCTAATTTAGATTTTATATGAACTTATTATCATCTGCCTCTATTTTCAGTTTTTTCACACTTATTAGCAGGGTCCTAGGTTACTTGAGGGATATACTAATAGCATTTTTTTTGGGAGCTTCGATATTTGCTGATGCTTTTTTCGTGGCATTTAGATTACCAAACACATTTAGAAGACTTTTTGCGGAGGGAACATTCAATGCAGCTTTTATACCCAGCTACACATCAACAAAATTAATAAATAAAAAAACTGGTAAAACATTTGCAGACGAAGTTTTAAGTATTCTCTCTATTTCTTTAATTTTTATTGTAACACTTGCTGAGATATTCACTCCATATCTAGTTTATATAATTGCTCCTGGTTTTGTAGCTGATGATTTAAAGTTTAATTTAGCAGTGGAGTTTACAAGAATTACCTTTCCATTTTTGTTATTTGTTAGCTTATCCTCATTCTTTTCAGGAATTTTAAATTCAAATAATAAGTTTGCAGCTGCAGCAGCTGCTCCAATTATCTTAAATGTGATTTTAATTTCTAGTATCTTGTTTTCATATTTTAAAAATTTAGATATTGCAAAGACTCTGTCTTATGGAGTTACAATTGCAGGAGTAGTTCAGTTAATGTTTTTAATATATGTCACTTACAAGTATTACAAGCCAAGGGTGAAATTTTACTTTAAAATTACAGGAAAGATAAGATTTTTTTTTAAAAAATTACTACCAAGTATTTTTTCTTCAGGAGTCACTCAAATTAATATTTTAGTTGGAACTATAATCGCATCATTTCAGTCGGGGGCAGTTTCATATTTGTATTATGCTGATAGAGTTTACCAAATTAATTTAGCTATTGCAGGAATCGCTGTAGGAACGGTTTCATTACCAGTGCTTTCAAAAGCTTTGAAGACAAAAAACTTTCCCAAAGTTTCTAATATTCAAAACAAATCTATTCAACTATCTTTATTATTATCAATACCAGCAAGTTTAGGACTGATAATCGCATCTGATGAAATAGTGAATGCGTTGTTCGGCTACGGCACATTCACTACCCAAGACGTAAAAATGACATCAGATGCCCTAATGTATTTTGGATATGGTATCGTAGCTTTTGCTTTAATAAAGATTTTATCAAATTTTTATTTTGCAAGAGATAACACCAAAATACCATTTTACATTTCTTCATTTATAGTTTTTTTAAACTTAGTGATAAGTTTAAGTTTCTTTAGTCGTGTAGGATTTTTAATAATTCCTATTGCGACAACTATTTCATCGTGGATTGGAGTTTTAATCTTTATATATAAACTGAAACAAAACAACTTCTTGCCTTTAAAAAAAAATTTATTCTATGATATTTTAAAGATAATTATCTCTACAATTGTGATGACCATGGTCCTAATATTTGCTTTAGAAAAATACTCAATTAATCTTGAATATGCTTATATTTATAAGTCAATATACCTGTTATTAATTGTAGGTTTCGTGGGAATTGTTTATTTGCTATCCTGTTATTTATTGGGTTTACTAAAAATTAAATATTATAAAACAAATTAAATGAGTAAAAAAAAATTAGCATTTTCTGGCGTTCAGCCAACTGGAAATTTACATTTGGGGAATTATCTTGGTGCTCTGAAAAATTTTGTTTCACTTCAAAAAGATATGGAATGCATTTACTGTGTAGTAGATTTACATGCTATAACAATTTTTCAAAAACCTGATTTACTTCGAAACAACGTGTTAGAGACAGTAGCGAGTTTCCTTGCAACCGGTCTTGATCCAGACAAAAGTATAATATTCAATCAGTCATCGGTTTCAGGACATGCAGAGTTAGCATGGATATTAAATTGTATATCTAGGATTGGATGGCTTAATAGAATGACTCAATTTAAAGATAAAGCTGGATCTGATAAAGAAAAAGCTAGCGTTGGATTATATATTTATCCAAATTTAATGGCTGCTGATATTTTACTTTATAAAGCTACGCACGTTCCAGTAGGCGCAGATCAAAAGCAGCACTTGGAGCTATCTAGAGACATAGCTCAAAAATTTAATAATGATTTTAGTTGCAAAGATTTTTTCCCTTTACCAGAACCTCTTATTCCTAAAAATATTTCTAGAGTTATGAGTTTGAGAGATGGAACCAAGAAAATGAGTAAGTCAGAAGAGTCAGATTATTCTAGAATTAATTTAAGAGATAGTGCAGATGAAATTATTAAGAAAATTAAAAAAGCAAAATCAGACTCCGATCAAATACCGGACAATTTAAATGAATTGGAAAAGAAACCTGAAGCATTTAATTTAATAAATATTTACTCAGAAATATCAAAAATAAGTATAGAGAAAGTTCTAAATGAGATGTCTGGTAAAGAATATTCATTTTTAAAAACAAAATTAGCTGATCTTCTAATAAACGAAATTACACCTGTAGGAAAAAAAATTGATAAACTTTTAGGGGATAAAGCTAATCTCGAGTTAATTTTGAAAAAAGGCAAGGAAAAAGCTAATATTATTGCTGAGGAAAACCTCAAAAATATACGTGAAAAAGTGGGACTGATATAATATAAATTCCCCATGATACAAACAGAAACAACACCAAATCCAAATTCTATTAAGTTTCTTTCTGAGAAGACCATTTCAGCAATTGGAACTGAGGAATTTCAAAAAGAAAAGTCTAAGAACTTAAAAAATTCATTCATAAAAGAACTTTTAGAATTTAAAGGTGTAGAGTTAGTACTCTTATCAAAAAATTTTCTTTCAGTTAAAAAAACAGACGAAGTTTCATGGAATGATCTTAAGCCTATGGTTATATCGCATTTAAATCATTATTTTGAAAATAATAAAGAGCCAATACTAAAAGAGAACAAAAAAATAGAATATTCTGAAAATAATAACGACGAAACTATTAAAAAAATAATCGACGTTTTAGATACCAAAATTAGACCAGCTGTTGCAAGAGATGGTGGAGATATAAAGTTTAAATCATTTGAGAATGGTGTCGTAAAAGTAGAACTTCAGGGAAGTTGTTCAGGATGTCCTAGTTCACTTATGACTTTAAAACAAGGTGTTCAAAATCTTCTTAAACATTATGTTAAAGAGGTAAATTCTGTAGAGGCAATTTAATCTATGAAAAAGAAATTAAGTTATAGAGATAAACTATTAGAGCTAGCTTATATCTATAACGTTAAGGAAATTCAAGACTATACTAAAAATAGAAAAAATCTCACCACTGGTCAAATTGAGTTAATTTTAAAAAAAAATAAAATCGTTATTCCAAAAGATTTTAAAACAAATTTTTTTAAAGAAAATTTTACAAAACCAATATCAAAAATAAAAACAAATTTCATAGATTATAAAGAGGAAAAAATAAAAGATAAAAATAGATTTTTAAGAAGAGTTGAAAATTATAAATATGACACTTCTAGAAAAGTAAATCATGGACTGATTAGTTTGTGGAAAAAAATTGGTAATGTAGGTGTAAATTTTTTAAACGTCCTTCCAAAGTTAGGAAGTACAGTAGTTAGTTTTTTTGGAAATCTTTTTACTGACGTATTCAATTCAATTTATAATCAACAGATTGATCAAAAAAGCGCCAAAAACGTTATTATTGGATTTTTTGGAGTAGTTGCGATTACGACAATTGTAATTGTTGGTGTAAATAATTACAAAAATATTGATTTTACAGAAAAAAAAATAGAAATCGAAAAACCAAAAGCTAAGGAGAAAAAAAAGAAAGTAGAGAAACCTGAGATCAAAACTAAAAAAGAGGTAAAAAAACCTGAGACTAAAACTAAAAAAGAAGCAAAAAAACCACTGCCGAAAGTTAAAAAAGACAAAAAAGTAACAGACTCAATTCTACCTGATCTCAATTTAAAGACACAGACTGTTTTAAATTTATTCGAAGATGTCAATTATGATCTGAATAAAGTTAGGAGAGATAAAAAAGTTAAACCGATTTATTTTACACAGTTTCCAAGTGATTTAGATGAACTTAAAAATGTAAAGCTTAAAAAAGAAACATTTATTAAAATCGTTTTGCCATTGATAGTGGCGGAAAACGAAAAAATTATTGAAGATCGCTTAAAACTTAAAACTGTGCTGAAAAAGAAAATGACAACTGAAGCAGAGAAGCAGTGGTTAAGGCAAAAACTTTTAGAGTATAAAGTTAAAAATGGAAAAGTAGATGAGTTAATGAAAAGAATGGATATAATTCCAACATCCCTAGCATTAGCACAAGCTGCAAAAGAGAGCGGGTGGGGCACTTCAAGATTTGCTCTAGAGGGTAATGCGATGTTTGGACAATGGACTTGGACAGGTCAAGGAATTGAACCATTATTCAAGGATAAAAGTAAAACTCATAGAGTTCTCAAATTTCCAATTTTAAGGGCATCTGTTAAATCATATATAAATAATTTAAATACTCATAAAAGTTACAAAAAATTAAGGGACAAAAGATCAGATTTAAGATCAAAAAAAACAAGGATTGCTGGTCTAAAACTTACTGAAACTTTAGATAATTATGCTGAAACTGGTAAAGAATATACTAAGGTAATAGCACAAATTATAAAAGAAAATAGGCTTACAGATTTTGAGCCAGTAACATTAACAAAATCAAAAAAAGTAATAGAAATAAATTCTTAATTACTCTTCTGCAATAACAAACTGAATTCCAAGCCATCTCCAAAATCCATTTTTAGCTCTTAGCGAACAGTTCACCCGTCCACGTTCGCCAATAAATTTTTCAGAAATTTGTATCTGTAATTTGTTCTTATCAACAAAGGAGATATCTGAATTTCTCCAGTTATTCCCTTCGTTTGAAAAACATGTAATTTCTTTTAGATTCTGAATATTGTCGTAAAAATCGATTACTAAAGTGGGTGGATTTTTTGATCGCAGAAGATATCTTTCTTCAGGGGTAATTTTTTTATATTTCAAAGGTAAAGTTTTCATTAAAGTTTTAAATCTCTTTAATTCTCCATATTTTTCATTTATTGGAAACCTAGGTAATTCCCATAAATCTTTTGTTTCATCAATAACACCTGAATGCTGACCAAAAGCATATTCAAATCCAAGATCTTTAATAATTTTTTTAAACTCTAGACTATATTCTCCAAAAGGATAGGAAAAGAATTTTGAGTTTTCGCCAAGTTTATCTTTAAATATATTAATAGATTTAACTATATCTGTTCGTATAACTTCTGGACTTTCATTAACTAGATATTCGTGCGAATGACTATGATTACCTATTTCTGCTAAGTTTGATTGGTGTATCTCTTGAATTTGATCCCAATTCATATAGTTAAAAGAACCAACTTCTCTTGTGTTTACAAATAAAATAAAAGGAATTTTATTTTTTTTTAAAATAGGCCATGCGTTATCATAAAAAGACAATAAACCATCATCGATAGTTAAGAGAATTTTTCTCTTACCTTTATTATTTGATAGATTTTCTTTAACATTTTTGGGATGAACAAATTCTAAACCTTCTTCATCGATAATTTTCAGATGTTTTTTAAAAATTTCTAATTGAATATTTGTTGATGGATATTTACCTTCATTAAATCTATGATACATAATTGAAATTAAACCGAAATCTTCAAAATTATATTGACTATTAGCAAATAACTTTGATTGATTAATATCAAGAGATATAATGATAAAAATAATGATAAAAAACTTTTTAATTATCAACTGCATTGGGGAGAATGATAGATTAGGATTAAGAATAAATAAAGATTTTTTTATTCATAATTTTAAAGATAATAAAAAAAATAATAGTTTAGTTTCTGAAATATACATATTTTTAAAAAAACACAATGTAACCCTGGATGAAAAATTTACTGTTTTAGTTAACCAAGGGCCTGGCAGTTTTTCAGGATTAAGAATTTCACTAGCTGTTGCAAAAGGCCTTGAAATATCAAAAAAAATAAAATTATACGGTTTCAAAAGCCAGGATTTAGGAGTATTTAATGAGGAAAATATTGAAAAATTGTTAAAAAAAAGCTTAACTGAAAAAAATTTGATTAAGCCCATCTATTTAAGTTAAATTGCGGCATGAGTATTATAGAAGAAAAATGTAAACAAAAAGGTGTAAGACTTACTGATCAAAGAAGAGTCATAGCAAAAATTCTTTCAGAATCAAAAGAGGTTTATGGATCAAAAGACCATCCCGATGTTGATGAACTACATAAAAGAGTTTCATCAATCGATGATAAAATCAGTATAGCTACAGTCTACAGAACTGTTAAACTTTTTGAGGAGGCAGGAATTCTTGTTAAACATGATTTTAAAGCTGGAAAAGCTCGTTATGAATTAAATGATGATCACAATCATCTAATCGACATAAACAGTGGAGAAATTGTTGAGTTTGTAGATAAAGATATAGAGGAGCTTCAAAAAAAAATAGCAAAGAAACTTGGTTATAATCTAGTAGACCATAAACTTGAATTGTATGGTTCAAAAATAAAAAAATAAATTGCAAAAAAAAATATTCATAAAAACTTTTGGTTGTCAAATGAATGAATACGATAGTAATCGTATTTATGATCTTGCAAAGAAAATTAATTACGTAAAAACTGAAAATTTAATTGAGGTGGACTGTTATGTTTTAAATACTTGTCATATAAGAGAGAAAGCCACTGAAAAAGTTTACCATGATATAGGAAGAATAAAAAAAAAATTTAGAGATAAGAAGAAACCCATTGTAGTTGTAACTGGTTGTGTTGCTCAAGCCGAGGGCGAAATTTTATTGAACAAAGAAAAGTATATTGATGCCGTCATTGGTCCACAATCATACCAAGACTTCAATAAAACTATCTTAAAAATAGAACAAAAATTTAATAAAATTAATTCAACAAATTTTGATGTGATAGAAAAATTTGACAGTTTAAATTTAATAAAAAATTCAAATAACAAGATTTCTACATTTTTAACGATACAAGAAGGATGCGATAAGTTTTGCAAATTTTGTGTAGTCCCATATACAAGAGGAGCAGAATATTCTAGATCAGTTAAAGAATTAGTTAATGAATGTAAAGATTTAGTAAATAATGGTGCCAAAGAAATAACTTTACTGGGACAAAATGTAAATTCCTATAACTTCCAAGAAAAAAAACTTTCAGATTTAATAATTGAGATTTCTAAAATTAAAAAATTAAAAAGAATTAGATACACAACATCACATCCAATTGATTTTTCAAATGATTTAGTAGAGCTTCACAAAGAGGCAGAAAAATTAATGCCTCTAATCCATTTGCCTGTTCAAAGTGGATCAAACCAAATTTTAAATAAAATGAGTAGAAAACATACAATAGAGGAATATCTTAGATTAGTAGAAAGGTTAAAAAAAATTAACCCTCGAATAAAATTTTCTAGCGATTTTATAATTGGTTATCCACAAGAGACAGATAAAGATTTTAGCAAAACTTTAGAGTTGCTTAAAAAAGTTGAATATATAAATTCTTATTCATTTATTTATAGTCCTAGACCCGGAACACCCGCATCTAAACTGGAGGAAGTTAATAGCGAAATAGCCAAGAAAAGATTAATGATTTTTCAAAAAACTGCTGAAGAAATTAAGATGATATATAAGAAAAGCCTTTATAATAAAAAATCTTTAGTTTTATTTGAAAATCGGGTTAAAAATAAAGATGAATACTTCGGCAGAGATGAATATTTAAACTCTGTAATTGTAAAAAGTAATGAAAACCTTCAAGGTAAAATAAAAGAAGTGTTTATAATTAGTGGCAACCAAACCACTTTATTTGGTGAAGTTATTAATAATACAAGTAGAGAGAATTTCGCTGCTTAATTATGTCAGAAATAACAAAATTAAATCAGAATTTATTGATAAAGAAAATCGATAATGAAACAGTAAATTTACAAATAACAAACAATGAAATGTTGATGTCAATTGTTGGTCAATTTGATCAAAACCTAAAAGATTTAGCTAAATTAACCAATACTAATGTATTTTTTAGAGGTAACTCAATTACTTGCAAGGGAAACGGTGAAAATTTAGGCATATTTTGTGAGGCTGTTAAATTTTTAATTAATAAATATTTTTTGACAAAAGTTATTGAAAAAGAGGATATAATGCTGTCAGTGAAAAAAAATATTGAACTTGAAACTTCAAACGTCAAATCATTCAAACAATTGATCAAAACTCCAAGAAAGTCAGTTATAGCTAGATCAGAAAAACAATCAGAATATATAAAAGCTTTAAAAGAAAATGAAATTACTATGTCATTGGGTCCTGCAGGGACTGGAAAAAGTTTTTTGGCAGTCTCCGTTGCCGTTTCAATGCTTATGGAGAAAAAAATTGACAGAGTAATATTATCAAGACCGGCAGTAGAGGCTGGAGAAAAACTTGGTTTTCTACCAGGTGACATGAAAGAAAAAGTAGATCCATATCTTAGACCTTTGTACGATGCTTTGTACGAGTTATTTGGTGTAGAAAAAATTGATAAAAAAATAGAATCAGGTGAAATAGAGATTGCACCATTAGCATTTATGAGAGGAAGAACTTTAAAAAATTGTTTTGCGATATTGGATGAAGCTCAAAATGCAACCGAAACTCAAATAAAAATGTTTTTAACCAGAATAGGCGAAAATTCCAAATTAGTAGTTAACGGTGATCCTTCTCAGGTTGATTTGATCAATAAATCACTTTCAGGTCTCATCAGTTCTAAAAATTTGCTTAAAAATTTAGATGAAATTAAAATAATTGAATTTGATCATACTGATGTAGTAAGACATCCATTAGTTTCAAAAATTATTAGGGCTTATCAAAAAAAAAGCACTGATGATAAAAATTAATATAATTTCCAATAATAAAGTTTGGTATCGTTATATTAAAAATCCAACAAATTTTATTCAAAAAAAAGTTGATAATTTAAATAAAAAATTTACTAAATATAAAAAAAAGAATATTTTTTGTACTATTTTATTATCTGGAGAAAATGAAATAAAAAAACTAAATAAAAAATTTAGAAAAAAAAATAAAGCAACAGATGTATTATCTTTCCCTTTTTATGATAGGAAAAAACTGAAAGAAAAACTTAGAAATGATGAAGAAATATATTTAGGTGACATAATTATTAATCTCAACAAGATAAAAGGTAAAAAAAACAAAAATAATTTTAAAGTAGAGTTTAATAAGCTTTGGGTACATGGACTAGCGCATCTATTTGGTTATGATCACAAAAAAGATGACGATTTTTATAAAATGAATAAAATTGAGAAAAAATTTCTTTCATACATGAATTAAATGATTGAAAATTATCTCAATAATCGATCTTTAACATTATATCTTTTCCCTTTTATATTAGGATCTTTGACGGTTTTCTCTTTTCAACCGTTTAATTTTTCATTAATAAACTTTTTTATATTACCAGTATTATTTTACTTACTTATCTTCATTAAAAAAAAATCTAAAAGCACTTACAGAAAAAAACCATATAAAAAAAATTTGTTTATTTTTGGCACTGCGTTTGGATTTGGTTTTTTTTTAAGTGGTATTCACTGGATAACAAATTCATTAACATTTGATGAAAGTTTTAAAATTTTAATCCCGTTTGGTTTAATTTTTGTACCACTATTTTTAAGTTTATTTTTTTCTTTATTAATTTTATTGATAGGTCCTTTTTTGAATTTAAATTTTTACTCTATTATTTTGTTTGCTGCAGGTCTCTCTTTTTCTGATTATCTAAGAGCCAAAGTATTGACGGGTTTTCCCTGGAATTTGTGGGCATACAGTTTTTCATGGTCAACAGAAATTATTCAAATATTGGAAAAATTAGGATTTTTTGCATTTAACTTAATACTTATAACAATTTTTATGCTACCTGCTGTTTTTTTTTTAAAATTAAAATTTAGTAAAAAAATATTATTTTTTTTAATAATTCCTTTTACTCTTTTTTCTTTTTATATTTACGGAGATCACACTATTAATACAAATCAAAAAAAAATTAGTAATATAGATGAAAAATTTAATATTAAAGTAATCTCTCCAAACTTTGATTTAGAATACGGTTTAAATGATAAACAAATCGAAAAAAGATTATTAAATTTAATAAGATATAGTGAGCCAAATAAAAGTAAAAAAACTTTGTTTGTTTGGCCAGAAGGAGTTTTTAGCGGTTATAGCTACAAAGAAATATTAGATCTAAAAAAAATTTTTTCTAAAAATTTTCATAAAAACCATTTCATTTTATTTGGAATTAATAAAATAGATAAAGAGAAGAACGGTATTTACAATAGTTTAGTGATTGTCAATAATGATATGGAAATATTGAAGGAATACAAAAAACAAAAACTTGTTCCGTTTGGCGAGTTTTTACCATTTGAAAAAATATTAAATTTCTTTGGTTTAAAAAAAATCACTGAAGGGCACGGGTCTTTTTTGAGAGGACCACCACAACAAAACATAAAAATTGATAAGCTGAATATACTTTCGTTAATTTGTTATGAAGTTATATTTACAAAATTTACTCAGCTTGCTGATAAAGATACGAATGTAATTATAAATATTTCAGAGGACGGATGGTTTGGAGATTCTATAGGACCCTATCAACATTTTGCAAAAGGAATTTTTAGAGCTATTGAACAAAATTCTTATCTTATCAGGTCTGCTAATAAAGGTGTAAGTGCTATAATAAATAATAAGGGTGAAATAATTAAAATGTTATATCCAACTGAATCTGGAAATATTGAGCTAGAAGTACCATTAATTAGAAGTAAAAATAAAAATAAAAATGATTTGATATTTTTTGCTCTTTTAATTACATATGTTTTTATCTTTAATTTTTACAAAAAAAATAATGAAAAATAATAATTATCTTTTTACAAGTGAGTCAGTATCAGAAGGACATCCAGATAAAGTTTGCGATAGAATTTCGGATATGGTGGTTGATTCTTATCTAACCAAAGATCCAGTATCTAGAGTGGCTTGCGAAACTCTAACAACAACTAATAAAGTTGTTTTGGCTGGAGAGACAAGAGGTCCAAAAATCGAAAAAGAGGAATTAGTTAATAAAGTAAGAGATTGCATTAAAGAAATTGGTTATGACCAGAAAGGTTTCAGCTGGAAAACTGCAAATATAGAAACTTTTTTGCATGAACAATCTTCAGATATAGCAATGGGCGTAGATTCTAAAGATAACAAAGATGAAGGAGCTGGAGACCAAGGAATAATGTTTGGGTATGCATGTTCTGAAACAGATGATCTTATGCCAGCACCTATTTATTTTTCTCACAAAATTTTAAGATTAATGGCAGAGGATAGAAAAAAGGGTTCTTTAAAAGGAATAGAACCAGACTCAAAGAGTCAAGTTACGATGTTATATGAGAAAGATAAACCGGTTAAAGTAACTTCAGTAGTAATTTCTACACAGCATTCAGAGAATTTAAATCAAGAAAAAGTTAAGGAACTTATTGTCCCCTATATAAAAAAATCAATACCTGAAAATTATTTAGAAGGACTAGATCCAAAGGAAATATATATAAATCCCACAGGTCAATTTATAATTGGAGGACCTGACGGAGATACAGGTTTAACGGGAAGAAAAATAATTGTAGACACTTATGGCGGTGCGGCACCTCATGGAGGTGGCGCTTTTTCAGGAAAAGATCCAACTAAAGTTGATAGATCAGCTGCATATGTTTCAAGATACTTAGCCAAAAATATTGTTTCTGCTGGCATTTCAAGTAAATGTTTAATACAGCTTGCATATGCAATAGGTGTTTCAAAACCACTATCTATATTTATAAAATTAGCTGAGGAAGATATGTTAAAAGCGGATAAGATTAAAAAAATTATAGTTGATAATTTTGATTTATCTCCAAGAGGGATACGAGAAATGTTGAAATTAAATAATCCTATTTATGAGGTAACATCCTCTTATGGACACTTTGGTAGAAAACCGACCAATAAAGGTGAATTTTCCTGGGAAAAAACAGATAAAACAGATTTATTTAAATTGTAATCTTGAAAAAAGTTTAAAATTCTTCTAAAAGTACTTTACATTATTAAAAATTCAAAATGGGCATTAGCCCATTTTTTTTTAGGAGAATGCAATAAAATGCTAAATAGAGGATTAGATAAACTTGAATTGTTAAGAATAGCTGAAGCAGTGGCTAATGAAAAGTCTATTGATAAAGAATTAGTTATAGACTCCATGGAACATGCTATTCAAAAAGCTGCTCTAACAAAATTTGGTCATGATAATAATATTGATGTTACAATAGACAGAGATAGTGGCGAGATAAAAATTAAAAAAGTTTTAGATATAGTTGAAAAAGTAGAGGACTCAGCTAGAGAAATTACTTTAATAGAGGCAAAAAAGATCCATCCAAACAATAACGACTTAAAAGTTGGAGAAAAAGTCTTTGAGGAGTTACCCCAGATTGACTTTGGAAGAATAGCAGCACAAAGCGCAAAACAAGTAATCAATAGTCGAGTTAGAGAGGCAGAAAAAACTAGGCAATACGACGAGTTTATAGATAAACAAGGTCAAATTTTAAGTGGTATAATTAAAAGATTAGAGTATGGAAACGTTATAGTTGACCTTGGAAGAGCCGAGGGTGTTATAAAAAAAGACGAGCTTATTCCTCGAGAAATCTTAAAAACTGGCGATAGAGTAAAAGCTTATTGCTATGAGGTTAGAAAAGAACTAAAAGGTCATCAGATTTTTTTATCAAGAGCACACCCTCAATTTTTGGCAAGATTGTTTTTTCAGGAAGTACCTGAAATTTATGAGGGAACCATTCAAATTAAATCAGTAGCAAGAGACCCAGGTAGTAGAGCTAAAATTTGTGTGCATTCTCAAGATTCCTCTATTGACCCCGTAGGAGCATGTGTGGGGATGAGAGGAAGTCGTGTTCAAACTATAGTTAATGAACTTCATGGAGAGAAAATAGATATAATTAAATGGACAGAAGATCTTCCTACGCTTATCTCAGAATCTTTATCTCCTGCAGAAATACTTAAGGTATTAATAGATCAAGAAAATAAAAGAATAGATATTATTTTAACAGAAGAAAATTTAAGCAAAGCAATCGGTCGAAGAGGACAAAATGTAAGGTTAGCATCAAAGTTAACAAATTATGAAATTGATATTTTAACTGACAAAGAGGATTCTGAAAGAAGACAGTCTGAATTTAAGGAAAGAACCGAGACACTAATTAAAAATTTAGAAGTTGATGAAACTTTAGGACAGCTTTTAGTTTCAGAGGGATTTACTTCTATAGATGAAATAGCTCAGTCTACGCCTGAAGATATTTCCAAAATAGACGCGATTGATGAGGAGACAGCAAAAGAATTGATTAATAGATCTAAAGAGACTCTTGTTAAAGAAAAAGAAGAAGTAGCTCTAAAACTAAAAGAACTTGGAGTTGAAGAAAGTTTAATAAATCTCAAAGGAATGACCCAAGGAATGTTGGTAATTCTCGGACAGAAGAACATAAAAAAACTAGGTGATTTTGCAGATTTATCCTCTGATGAACTTATTGGAGGATTTGACGAAATTAAAGGAAAAAAAATTAGAATTGAGGGCTATCTTGAGGAGTTCTCATTATCAAGGAAGGAAGCAGATGACTTGATAATGGCAGCTAGAGAGATAGCTTACAAGTAATGCTATGGATAAGAATAAAAAAAAGACACTTACAATCTCAACGAGTTTAAAGAAAAAAATTGATACAAGCAGAATTTCATCTGGTAACAAAAAATCTTATTCAGTAGAAAAAAAGAAGCCTTTCAAATCGACTAAGTCAATAAATAGACAAAACAACCAAGTTATTCCCAATAACAATCAAGACGTTAAGAAAAGAAATTTTGCTAGGAAATTTATCGAACAACAAGCGACAAAAGATTTTATTAAAAAAGATAATAAGCCAGCAGGTAAAAGCAAATTAAAGCTAAAAGGACCTGTAGATAAAAGAGACTTTAAACTTACAGTTTCTAGGGCATTAAACGTAGAGGAAATCGAGATCAAACAGAGAAGTTTGGCTTCTGTAAAAAGAGCTAGATTAAAGGATAAGAAAAGTAAGCCTGAAAGTGAAGAAAAAAAAGAATTTAAAAAAGTTATTAGAGACGTAAAAATTCCTGAACAAATTTCAATCCAAGAACTTTCAAATAGAATGGCAGAGAAATCAAGTGAAATAATAAAATTTCTATTTAATATGAAAGTTGTAGCAACTATTAATCATAGTATCGATAAAGATACAGCTGAGTATATTGTTAAAGAATTTGGACATAAACCTATTTTAGAGGAGAAACCATCAATCCAAAAAGGCAAAGTTAAAGAAAAACTTGAAGGAGAAATAAAAAATAGACCACCTGTAGTAACTATTATGGGACATGTAGATCATGGTAAAACATCATTATTAGACGCTCTAAGGAACTCAAATGTAGTATCAGGCGAACATGGAGGAATTACCCAACACATTGGAGCCTATCAAGTAAACACTAAAGAAAACAAATTAATTACTTTTATTGATACACCTGGTCATGCTGCATTTACAGAAATGAGAGCAAGAGGTTCAAAAATAACAGATATTGTTGTTTTGGTTGTTGCTGCTGATGATGGAATAAAACCTCAAACTGTAGAGGCCATTAAACACGCAAAAGCAGCTAAAGTTCCAATAATTGTTGCAATTAACAAATGCGATTTACCAGATAAAAATATAAGTAAAATTAAAAATGAAATGATGCAATACGAGTTAATTTCTGAAGATCTAAGCGGAGACACACTTTTTGTTGAGGTTTCAGCACTAAAAAAAATAAACTTAGAAAATTTAAAAGAAAGCATTTTGCTTCAGTCAGAATTGTTAGATTTAAAAGCTTCTTACTCAGATTCGGCTAGAGGTGTTGTAATTGAATCAAAGATAGATAAAGGAAAAGGTCCAGTATCAACTATTTTAATAAATAACGGAAAACTTAAAAAAGGTGACTATTTCATATGTGGAGACACATGGGGAAAGATAAGAGCGATGATAAATTATGAGGGAAAAAATGTTGAGGAAGCTTTGCCATCTATGCCTGTAGAAATTCTAGGAATGAATAGCTCAGCTTTCGCAGGAGCAGAGTTCGTTGTGACAAAAAACGAAGACGAAGCTAAAAAATTGATTGAATTTAAACAAAATGACAAAAGCAAAAGTAATCTTTTAGCAAAAGATAAGACCACATTATTTGATAATGTAAAAAATAAAGATGAACTTAATATTGTAATAAAATCTGACGTACAGGGATCAAGTGAGGCATTAAAAACCGCTATTAATAAAATTCAACATGGAGAAGTAGAAGCTAAAATCTTACTTTCAGATATTGGAATGATTAATGAAACAGATGTGTCATTAGCAAAAGCATCTAATGCGTTGTTGATTGGGTTCAATGTAAAACCAAACAGAGAGGCAAAAAAATTAGCTGAGGAACAAAAAGTTGATTTAAAATTTTTCAACATTATTTATGAAGCTCTAGAATATGTTGAAAATTCATTATCTGGGTTATTAGAGCCAGATGTAAAAGAAACAGTTTTAGGTAGTGCAGAGATTCAAAAAATTTTTAAAGTATCAAAA
>MDTD01103896.1_pt1 | contig 15626 bp, 17 predicted proteins | sample 811221 | NCBI WGS metagenome assembly MDTD01 (sample SAMN05326646, study PRJNA326480) | marine metagenome | isolation source: seawater | place: Pacific Ocean: South West | collected 2011
AAGCAGAATACCTTGTTCTAATATACCTGGCTTTACATTTGGGTGACCAATAGCACCTAAAAGTACTGCATCTGAATCTTGGAACTGTTTGATATCATCATCTGTAACTAAATCTCCGGTATTTAAATACCTATCACCTCCGAGGTCGTTACTAGAGAAATTGAATTGAATGTCGTAATAAGATGATGTTGCATTTAAAACTTTAACTGCCTCATCAATTACTTCAGGTCCTGTACCATCTCCGGGGAGAAGTGAGATATTAAATTCTTTACTCATTTATTTAATGCGTTTAAAAAGGATTCAACGGACCCTTGAACAACATCTGTAGAGACAGCACGTCCCTGTTTCATTAAATGTCCATCATTTATGATTGTAACTATTTCTGCAGTTGCATCTGAACCTTTAGTGATGCTCTCTACACGGTAATCAATCAATGTTGCATTAGAGTCTAATATCTTTTTTACCGCCGTGAACGCTGCATGAATCATTCCATCGCCAGTAGCTTCTTCTGTTACTTCATTGCCACTTACATTAAGCGTTACTTTTGCAGAAGCATACTCATCTTTACTGTTTACCGATACAGATACTAACTTTGTTGAATTTTCTTTACTCTTAACTTGTCCGACAATAGCTCTCAATTCGTTTTCAACTATTTCACCTTTTCTATCAGCAATTTTCTTGAACGTGTCAAAAGCATTACTAAAAGAATCATCATCTAGACTTATATTCAATTTGTCTAAAGCATCTTTAAAACCAGCACGACCAGAATGTTTGCCTAAAATAATTTTTGCTTCTTGCCCAACAGAGTCGGGTGACATTATTTCGTAAGTTGTAGTATTTCTTAAATATCCATGCTGGTGAATTCCAGACTCATGACTAAATGCATTCTTTCCTACAACAGCCTTGTTGTATTGAACAGGGTATCCAGTTAATTTTGAAACTAATCTAGAAGTTTCAAAAATTTCAGTAGTTTCTGCTTTAATATTTACTCCAAACTGATCTTGTCTAGTTTTTATTGCCATAATAATCTCTTCGGTCGAAGTATTGCCCGCTCTTTCACCGATACCATTAATAGCTCCTTCGATTTGTCTTGCACCGGCTGTTATTGCCGTAAGAGAATTAGCAACTGCTAATCCAAGATCATTGTGACAATGAGTGGAAATAATCACATCTTCATTACCATTCTTAACATCTGCATATACTGATTGAAGAAGATCCAGGTAGTCTTTTGGTGTTGCATAACCTACTGTGTCAGGCACATTTATAGTTGTAGCTCCCTCATCGACAGCAATTTTCAAAACATCAATTAAGAAATCTTTATCTGTTCTGGTTGCATCTTGTGCAGAAAACTCGACATCTTGACATAATTTTTTTGCATACTTTACAGATTCTCTTGTGTCTTTGAGAATATCTTCCTTACTCTTTCTAAGCATATGTTCCATATGAATTTCAGATGTTGAGGTAAAAACATGAATTCTAGAATCTTTAGCAACTTTAATTGCATCCCAAGCTTGTTCTATATCATCTGGATGACATCTTGCAAGAGAAGCAATTGTAGAATTATTAATATTTTTTGCAATTAGATTGACACCTTCCCAATCACCAGGGGAAGATGCCGCAAATCCAGCTTCAATTACATCTACTTTTAGCTTTTCTAGCTGTTGTGCAATTAAAAGTTTTTCTGATGGAGTTAAAGCAATACCGGGACTCTGTTCACCGTCACGAAGTGTGGTATCAAATATTATAAGTCTATCTTCACTCATTTATCTTTTTTAACATCCTTAGCATCTAAAAATGGCATCATATTTCTGAGGTTTTTTCCAATTGCTTCAATTTGATGAGCCGAAGCCTCTTCTCTCTTTTGGTTTAAAAACGGAGCACCTTCTCTAGCTTGTGACATCCATTCTTTTGCAAAAGCACCAGATTGTATTTCTTCAAGTACTCTTCTCATTTCTTTTTTTGTTTCACTTGTAATTATCCTTGAACCACGTGAAAAGTCACCATATTCTGCTGTATCTGAAATAGAGTGTCTCATCCATTCAAAACCACCTTCATACATTAAATCAACGATTAATTTAACTTCATGAAGAGTTTCAAAATATGCACTTTCAGGTTGATATCCTGCCTCTACAAGTGTTTCAAAACCATTCCTTATTAACTCTGTCAATCCACCGCACAATACCACTTGTTCACCAAACAAATCAGTTTCCGTTTCTTCCTTAAAAGTTGTGTTTAAAATACCAGCACGTCCACCACCTATAGCAGAAGCATATGAAAGAGCTATTTCATGAGTATTTCCGCTTGAGTCTTTTTCCACCGCTACTAAGCATGGCATTCCACTTCCTTCTTGATAAGTTCTTCGTAATAAATGACCAGGACCTTTTGGCGCAACCATACCAACAGACAAGTCTTCTCTTGGAACTATCTCACCAAAATGAATATTGAATCCATGAGCAAATAGTAAAGTTGCACCTTCTTTAATGTTGTCTGCAATTTCGGAATTATAAACATCTGCCATAACTTGATCTGGTAGAAGCAACATTACAACATCTGCATCAGATGCAGTATTTGCTAAGTTTTCAACTTTAAGGCCCATTTCTTGTGCTCTTGAAAAAGAGTCTGAATTTTCTCTAAGTCCAACTGTAACATCAACCCCTGAATCATTTAAGTTCAAAGCGTGAGCGTGACCTTGGCTACCAAAACCAATAACACTAACCTTTAGATTTTTAATTAGATTTTGATCTATTGATGAATCGTATATAATCTTTGTTTCCATACCTCTCCTTACAAGTTGGTTTGAATGGCAATACTTCCACCTCTAACCATCTCAATTATTCCAAACGGCTTCATTAAATTTTCAAATTTATTTAATTCTTTTGAGGATCCAGTAAGTTCAAAAACTGCATAATTTTGTCCAACATCTACTGAGTTAGCACCTGATAAGTTTGCTTTTTCGATGACTGATGTTTGACTATCTTTATTTATTGATACTTTAATTAACAGAACTTCAGTCTCTATTGTCATTTCTGGGTCCAATTCAACAATTTTTATTACATTGACTAGCTTGTTAAGTTGTTTCTTTACTTGTTCTACAGCATCAAGTTCAGTGACAATTGTCATTTTTGATCTACCCTCTATGTGAGTAGGTCCCACGGATAAAGAGTTTATATTAAAACCACGCCTAGAGATAGTTGATGCAACCCTAGCTAACACACCAGGTTTATCTTCAACTAAAACGGACAGAATTCTCTCACTCATATATTTTTAAGATCTTCTTCGTTTTGCAATATTTTATCATTGCTTCCTCCAGCTGGAATCATGGGAAAGACCATATCATCAGGATCTACTACACAATCAATTAGAACTGGCCTATCATTTATTTTTAACATTTCCATAAAAACATTTTCTACTTCAGATTTTTTAGTCATTCTTAATCCTGAAGCCCCCATTGATTCAGCCAACATAACATAATCAGGAATAGTGTGACCAAATTGTGAAGCTGAAAATTTACTGTTGTAAAATATTTTTTGCCATTGTCTGACCATTCCATGATTACCATTATTAAAAACTACTATTTTTATAGGTATATTCTCTGTGGAAGCTGTGATTAATTCCTGACAAGTCATTTGAAAACATCCATCCCCATCTAATGCGAGAACCATCCTATTTGGGTATGCAATTTTGGCTCCTATAGCAGCTGGTAAGGAATATCCCATAGTGCCAAGACCACCTGAGTTTAACCAAGTGTTTGGTTCAGTAAAATTCCAATGTTGTGATATCCACATTTGGTGTTGTCCAACTCCAGCAGCAACGATAGCATCTCCGTTTACCAGCTTTTGAAGTTCTTCAAGAACATATGGAACTTTTAATGGTCCATTGTCTTCTTGATCATAAGATAGGGGATTACTCGATTTCATATCATTCAACTCGTCGATCCACTCCTTTGTATTTAATTCAAAATTATCTAAGACTTTGATAAGTCCAATAATTACACTCTTAGCATCACCAACAATTGGAACTTCAGCTTCTCTTACTTTTCCGATTTCAGCTGGATCAATATCCGCATGAATTACTTTCGCATTTTGAGCAAAGAACGATGGATTAGCGGTAACCCTATCATCAAATCGTACTCCAATTGCAATTAAAAGATCAGATTTTTGGATTGAGGTTGTAGCAGTATAATTTCCATGCATGCCTGGCATTTCGAGACATAAATCATGCCCATCTGGAAATGCACCACGACCCATTAAAGTAGTTACAACTGGAATACGTAATTTTGTAGCTAAATCATAAAGTTCTTTGTTTGCTTTCGAATGAATTATTCCCCCTCCAACATAAAGGATTGGTTTTTTTGATTTTTTAATAAGCTCAGCTGCTTGTTGAATTTTTTTTGGATTTGGTTCTACCGTTGGCTTGTATCCAGGCAAATCTAAATTCGATGGTTCTATCCATTTAGATTTTTGATTCAGTATATCTTTTGGTATATCAATTAGTACAGGTCCTGGCCGGCCAGTAGTCGCAATGTACTTAGCTTCTTTTAAGACTTGAGGAATTTCTGAAGCATCAGTAATTAGGTAGTTGTGTTTTGTAGCAGCCATCGAGAGTCCAACTGTATAGGCTTCTTGGAATGCGTCGTTACCAATAGCTTCTGTTGCTACTTGACCAGTAATAGCTAATAGAGGAGTGGAGTCCATCAAAGCATTTGCAAGAGGAGTTATTAGATTTGTTGCTCCTGGGCCAGATGTTGCTATTACAACACCTAGTTCACCCGTAGCTTGTGCATAACCTTCTGCCATATGGCCGGCACCCTGTTCGTGTCTTGCTAAGATATGTCGTATAGGACTATCGTACAAAGGGTCATATGCAGGTAATATTGCGCCTCCAGGAACACCAAAAACTGTTGATACATTGAGGTATTCAAGTCCTCTAATAACTAATTCTGCCCCAGTAAGTTGTTCTTTACTCACTCAAACCACATTACTCCATCTTTACTAAAAAAAAACCTCCCGGCTCGGGAGGCGCTCATCACAGCAAAATGAGCGCTAAATAAGTAATAGCACTGATACTGAAATGAATACAGCTAAATTTTTCATTAAAATAACTATAGTAAAATCATAAATAAATGAAAGACATAAATCTTAATAATTTTATACAAGAAAATGCTTTAAACATTCCTGATGAAATATCTATTGGAGTTGTTTCAGTACCTTCAGGTTTAAATTTTTCTAGCCAAATAAAAAAAGTAAAAAAGCTCAATCAACATGCAAACATGAAATTTACATTTTCTGATCCAGACTTTTCAGGTTTAGTCGATAAATTTGAATGGGCCAAATCTGCACTAATTTTTGCTTATGATTATAAAAATAAGTTAAACATATCGAATTTAACAAATACAGGGTATGGTCAAATAGCAAGATTTGCACAACAAGATTTTTATTTACCATTAAAAAAAAATATAAAAAAATTTGAAGATTTATTCAAAGATTTAAATATCAAACACGAAACATTTATCGACAATCCAAAGCATTATGACAGATCATTTTTTGAAAAATCTGGAATTGGATGGCAGGGAAAAAGTACAATGATGTTAAGTCCAGGTATTGGCCCATGGCAATTGCTTGGAACAATTTATGTCGAAACCAATTTTCAACCTACACAAGAAAGAAGCTACTCATGTGGAGATTGTAATTTATGCCAGATTTCATGTCCAACAGGAGCCTTAGACAAAGAATATAAATTAGATTCAAATAAATGTATATCCTATTGGCTTCAGTCACCTGAAATAATTCCTTACGAAATGAGAAATTCGATAGGAAATAGATTTTATGGTTGTGATGAGTGCTTAAATTCATGCCCCCCTGGTCAAAATAATAAAATTAAGATTAAAACAAACGATGAATATCAAGTAAACCTTGAGGAGTTACTTAAAGAAAATGATGAGGTTTTAATAAAAAATTTTTATTGGTTTTATATACCAAAAAGAAATCCAGAATATCTAAAGAGGAATGCTGTTATCGCACTAACAAACAATCCCTCTGCTAATACTTATAATTTTTTTGTTAACTTATATTCAAATTCTTCAGATTTTTTAAAATTTTATATTTTGTGGGGATTTTGGAAGCTAGGAAAAATTTTTGAAATTGATAGTTTGATTAACAGTGAAATAAATGAAAATTTAAAAATTGAATACGAAAAATTAAAAAGTATGACTTCATAATCGAAATAATCTATTCTTAATCTATGGAAAGAATATCTGATGACGTAACTAAAGGAGCAAGTAAATCTGCTGCTAGAGCAATGTTGAGAGCTGTTGGACTTGAAGATGATGATTTTAGTAAGTTTCAGGTAGGAGTTGTTTCAGCTGGTAATGAAGTGACTCCATGTAATCTGACTGGTCCAGAATTATCTGAATATGCAAAAAAAGGTGTCAATGGGCCAGATTCTGCTGCACTAATTTTTTCAACTATTGCTGTTTCTGATGGTATTTCAATGGGTCATGAGGGTATGCGAGCCTCACTAGTGTCTAGAGAGGTAATTGCTGATTCAGTTGAATTGGTAATGCATGCAGAAAGATTTGATGGGATGGTAACAATTGCTGGATGTGACAAATCTCTTCCAGGGATGCTAATGGCAGCAGGTAGGATTAATCGGCCGGCAATATTTTTATATGGAGGAAGTAGTCTGCCTGGGGTATACAACGGAAAAGATATTTCAATAGTTGATGTTTTTGAAGGTATAGGTGCTTTTGAAAAAGGCATAATCTCAGAAGAAGAATTATATAATATCGAGTGTGCAGCATGCCCAGGTATTGGGTCGTGTGCAGGGATGTTTACTGCTAACACTATGGCATCAGTTGGTGAAGCAATAGGAATGAGTCTACCTGGCACTGCTGCAATCCCTGCTGAAGATTCTAAATTACGAGATGCAGCTGTAGAGTCTGGTAAACAACTTAATTATTTATTAAAAAATAATATAAAGCCCAGTGATATTATGACCCAAAATGCTTTTACCAATGCCATTACAACTGTGCTTGCTCTCGGTGGGAGCTCTAATGCAGTTCTTCATTTACTGGCAATTGCACATGAAACGGGAGTTGAACTTTCTATAGATAAATTTGATCAATTAAGTAGAAACGTTCCTCACTTGGCTGATATGAAACCGTTTGGTAAATATCACATGGTTAATTTGAATGAAATTGGAGGAGTTCCAGTAGTTTCAAAAATACTTCTTGAAAATAATTTAATTGATCCAAATTGCATCACAGTTACTGGAAGGACTGTAGGAGAAAATCTTGAAGAAATACAAATCCCTAAAAACCAGAATGTTATAAGGTTTCCGGACAATCCAATATCTAATGAAGGAGGAATTGCTATTCTCAAGGGTTCATTATGTCCAAATGGCTCTGTCGTCAAAACAGCTGGGATCGAAATTAATACTTTTTCTGGACCTGCAAATGTGTTTGATTCTGAACAAGATGCTCTTGATGCTTTGTTTAATAATAAAATAGAAAAAGGGGAAGTTATTGTGATTCGTAATGAAGGCCCCAAAGGTGGTCCAGGAATGAGAGAAATGCTACAAATTACTGCAGCAATTAAAGGTGCTGGACTAGGTAAGGATGTCCTACTAATTACTGATGGAAGGTTTTCTGGTGGTACTACTGGTTTATGTATTGGTCATGTCGCTCCAGAAAGTTTTGATAGAGGGCCCATATCAATTTGCAAAAGTGGAGATATTATCAATTTAGATATTGAAAATAGAACTTTAGACTTAATGGTAGATAAAGATGAACTTGATAATAGATTAAGTAAATTAAAATTGCCTTCACCAAGGTATACATCAGGAGTTTTGTATAAGTATTCAAAGTTAGTCAGTGGCTCTGATACAGGTGCTGTAACAAATTAACATATGATATTTATTTCAGACGTCCATCACCAATTAGAATATTTGGAATCGTTACCCAAAGAAAATGAACCAGTCGTCATTTTAGGCGATTTAATCAATTGGATAGACTATAGAAATGGTGAAGGTATAGCCAAAGAAGTTTTTGGACAAGAAAATGTGCAAAAGCTTGTAAATTTAAGAAAAGAACATAGATTTAAGGAAAGAAAAAATCTGTGGAAAAGTTTATATTCGGTTGATCCAGAAGTAATCATGAAAAAAATGAAAGATGCGATCGATAATCAATATAAAGAAGTTTTTGAGATTCTAAAAAAATACCAAGTATGGTTTATTCCAGGTAATGTTGATGATGTCGAAATTATGAACAGTTATACATCAAGTACGATTAATAATGTAGATGGACTTTTAATTGAGTGTAACGGTGCGAAATTAGGCTTTGCAGGAGGAGGAGTACCTACACCAATTAATGCAAGGGGAGAAATTAGTGAAAATGAATTTTCAAAAAAATTAAATAAGCTTTATCAAGCAGATATAATTTGCACACATGCACCACCCCATGTAGATGAATTGATGACAGATGTTGTTACAAACAAAGTAGAACAAGGCTGGAAAAGCTTACTAGATTTTATAAAAACAAACAATCCTAAATTTTCACTTTTTGGTGATGTTCATCAACCTAAAGCTTCAACATGGAAAGTAAACAATACAACCTGCATCAATACTGGCTACTTTAGAGCTACTGGACAATATTTAGATTTATCATCAATAATACAATGAATTGCTTATCTTTTGATGTTGGGGGTACGACAATAAAATATGGAGTTATTAATGATCGTTATGAAGTCATACTAAAAGACAAAATAACAACTCCAAAAGATGAAGCAAGTTTCATAAAGTCACTCTCAAAAATTATTCAAGAAAATATTCAAAATATATCAAAAGTTTCAATAGGAATGCCAGGATATGTAAATGTAGCTGAAAATAAATTCTTGTATGGCCCACATTTACGATTTGATATTAATTTTTCAAAATTATCAAACTTTTCAGACTACGAATTTTATTTGGATAATGATGGAAATGTTGCAGCTTTTTGTGAATATTTCTTAAATTATAAAATTAAATATTCAAATTTAATTATGTTAACTTTCGGAACGGGCGTTGGCGGAGGAATAATCTCTGAAGGTAAATTATTAAGAGGACAGGGAAATGCAGGTGAGGTTGGACATATGCTCACATCAAATGATAGAGAAGTTGAAGGTGATAATGGAAAAAAAGGCAGTTTTGAGACCTCGGTTGCAGCTTCAGTATGGACAAAGAAATGTCTTGAACTAGCAAAGAAAAATCAAGATTCGGAACTTTCTAAAGTTTTTGCCATAAAAAAAGTTGGTTCAGTACTTTTTGATACGACATTGAACTTAACAGACTCAGAAGTTGCTGTTAGAGATGGAATAATACAAAATATTTCAAATGGACTTTTAAGTTTGTTTGAAATATTTGATAACGAAGCTTTCGTTCTAGGTGGAAGTATGTCTTCCGAGCCTTTTGATTTAATTGAGCTTATACAAATGGACATCAAAAATAGATTTAAATTTCCATCAAGAACTTTTCCTGAAATATTTATTGCTTCACAGGGAGAAGATTCTGGAATAATTGGGGCGACAGCACTAGCTTTTAATGAATAAAAAAAATTCTCTTTTACTTCCTCCTCAATTTTTTGATATTGATGTTGATAAAAAATTAAATTATATTTCTAGGTTTAATATTGACGTACTGTATCTTTTTGATCACTTTAAAAATCCTATAGATGCATCGAGGCCAACTTATAAATTTATTGAAGAAGTTTTTAACTTATATGAAAAGGTAAAAAATGAAATAGAGTTGGGAGTTTGTGTCTTAAATGTTAACTCCAGAAGTTTTGATATATTGTTAGATGATATAATTAATCCATTACTTGGACTTAAAAATATGAATATAGGTTTAGGTACTGGAGATAATAAGTATGAAAATCATGAGCTTATATTCAATAATGATATTGAGCACATTGTTGAATATATTTTAGATAATAGCGACTTCATTTCAAATAATTCAACATTATTTATCGGAGGCGATTCACAATCTAAACTTGATTTATTTAAAGATTACAATCTAGGTATTAATCAATGGATGGGTTTGGATTCTGATTTTATAAATAAGCAAAATATCTATAAAAATCTAATTAATCCAAAAGGCAGTCTTTCAAGATGTATTACTTCCATAAAAAAATATGAATTTGACTATGAAAAAATATACATATTAAAAGATTCTAATTTGAAGATTTTTCAAGAAACTATGGATAATATTTTTAAAAATGAGTAATTATTCAAATAATTTAATTGACAACTTTCCTGATTATTTATTTAATAAAATCAATCAGCAAAAACTAGATTTGCGGCAAAGTGGAGAAGATGTTATAGATCTGGGTTACGGAAATCCAGATATTCCGTCTCATGACTTAGTTGTAGAAAAACTAATTGAGTCTGCTCAAATAAAAAAGAATCATAAATATTCTGTTTCAAAAGGCATTTATGGTTTACGAAATGCTATTGCAAACAAGTACTTTAGGGAATACGAAATTAACTTAGATCCTGGTAAAAATATTGTTAATACAATTGGCAGTAAAGAAGGATTGACGCACCTACTTATGTCTGTACTCAACAAGGGCGATAATGTCATTGTTCAGGACCCTAGTTATCCGATTCATCATTATGCTCCATTAATTGCTGGTGCTAATGTAATTAAAATTGAATGTTTAAGTAGTGAGAGTTTTTTAAGTAATTTAAAAATAATTTTGAAAAAAGAAAAAATTAAAGCAGCTTTAGTATCATTTCCACATAATCCAACTACATTAACTGTGAGTCAAGAGTTTTATGATGAACTCGTCAGTCTTGCAAGAAAATATGAATTTTTGATAATAAATGACTTTGCTTATTCGGATATATATTTTGATGAAGATAAGCCCCCATCTTTGTTAAACTCTGATCCAGAATTAGAAAACACTGTTGAATTATATTCATTAACTAAAGGTTATTCTATGGCTGGGTGGAGAGTAGGATTCGCAGTCGGTAACGAAAGTGCAATAAGTTCGCTTACAAAACTTAAATCCTATGTAGATTATGGAACTTTTCAGCCTATCCAGATTGCATCCACAGTTGCAATAAATGAATTAGATGATTACCCCAAAGAAGTGTCTTCTATATATCAGGATAGAAGGAAGTTAGCAGAAGAGTATTTAACTAAATATGGCTTCGAAGTATATAAAAGTAGTGCAACAATGTTTTTGTGGGCAAAACTACCTGACATATTTAAAAATGATTCTATGAAATTTTCAATTGACTTGCTTTCTAAATCTAATGTAGCTGTTTCACCAGGTGTTGGATTTGGAAAGTGTGGAGAAGGACATATCAGACTTGCACTAGTTGAGAATAAACAACGAATAAGGCAAGCAATGAAAAATTTTGCAAAGATAATTGATAGTGGTTAGAAAATTTTTATCCGAACTATTTTTTAACACTTCTTTAGGCAATGGTTTTTATTCAGAAATTTCTTTAGGTACATTTATAGTTTTGTTTATTTTTATAATTTCGATTTATCTTTTAATTAAGTTTTCAAAAAATATAAAAATTCAATTTCTTTATGGTATTGGGTTGTTATTAAGTTCTATAACCACAATAAATGTTTTAAGGTATAAACCGTATGGTGGTGATGCAGTAATCTATTGTGAATTAACAGCTTTATCTAAATCAAGTAATTTGTCTATATATAATATCGAATATAAGTACACTTTTAATTATCCACCTATTTTTGAGCAATTGTTAGGTTTTTTATGTGAGTTTGGATATCAAACAAATTACTACTACTTTTTACTTCCTGCTTTTTTTCTATTTTTATTAATTTTAAAAAAAGAAAATAAAAATATTTCGCTCAATTTTTTATATATATTTGGAGCTTTTCTAGCTCTTAGGTGGGTTCTCAAGACTGGTAACTTTGTCATGTTAGAATTAATATTTCTAATTTTGTTTATTTGGTATTACAAAAAGAAAAGTCATTTATCTTATGTATTTTTAATACTTTTTGGGATTCAAAGAATTTGGTTTTTACTATTATTACCAATTCTTTTTATTTTGGACAATAGGGACATTTTTGAAAAAGTAAAAACAATAACAATTACTACATTAATTGTGGTGTCTGTAAATATTAATTATTTAAATGAATTCATAGCAAGGTTTTTTGAATCGAGTTCACAATACAGCATTTTAAGAGAATTACCTGGACACAATACCCCTTCAATATATTTAGGTCTATTAAAGATTCTAAATATTGACTCAAATTTATTTTTACTTTTTATATATGTCTTACTTGTGAACTTTATTTTGTTTTTAATTTTAAGAAAATACCAAATGTCTTCGGATATAAAACTCATGACAATTTTCATTTTTCTTTTGATTACTAATCCCTATCTAAAGCCATATCATTTCATTTTTATAATTCCTTTTTTATTATTGGTTAATGATATTTTTCTGAAAGACAAGAAAAATATCATTATTGCAATTATTATTCCAAATTTATTTTGGATTATATTCTCTAACTTATCTTCTGGTACCACTTCTGGATTTTTTCAACTGTTGTTCATAATTGCATTTATCATTAACCTTATATCATTAGACAAGGAAACTAATAGCATTGATTGATTTAAGATCTGACACTGTAACTAAGCCTGACAAAAATATTATAAGAGAAGCTTTGCAAGCCGATCTTGGAGATGATGAGTATGGTGAAGACCCCACCGTAAATGATCTTCAAGAAAAATGTGCAGAACTTTTGGGATTTGAGAGCGGTCTTTTTGTATCATCTGGACTAATGGGAAATCAAATCTCACTCCTAATTCACAATTCTCCTGGTACAGAAGTTATTACAACATCAGATTCCCATATAAAAAATTATGAACACGGAGCAGCTTCATTTCTTTCTAGAGTTCAATTTAGAGAAATTGATCATATAAATGGGGCATTAAATTTGGATACAATAAAAAGTGTCTATGAAAAATCCAAAATCTATAAACCTCTAATTATGACTATTGCGCAAGAAAATACTCACCTAGCATCTGGAGGGTCTATAATTTCATATAGTCATTTGGCTAAAGTTCATAATTTTGCAAAAGAAGTAGGTTTAAACAATCACATAGATGGTGCAAGAGTATGGCATGCAATTCTCGAAGAGAAATCCTCAACAAATTATGGGAATATTTGTGACAGTTTAACTTTTTGTTTTTCAAAAGCTTTGGGTGCACCAATAGGCTCAATGCTTCTTGGTAGTAAAGAATTTATTACTGAAGCAAGAGAGTATAGAAAAATACTTGGAGGTGGAATGAGACAAGTTGGAGTGATTGCATCAATGGCAAGTAAATCACTTGATTTGCGAGAAAGAATTTTAGATGATCATCAAAAAGCAAAAGATGTTTTTAACTTCATAAATAAAAAACACAAATTGGATAAAAATTTTAAAGCAGATTATAAAAACACAAATATGATATTTCTTAGATTCTCAGACGGTATTAATTCACAGAATTTTATAAAAGAGCTTGAGAAACAAGATATATTATCAGGATTAATAAATGATAAAACAGTTAGATTAGTTTTCCATAAAGATGTTTCAACTAATGATCTAGCACGTGTAAAAAAGGCAATCTATTCCTCTTCGTAAGTTTGATTCCATTCAGTAATTGATTTTTCTGAGAGATTAACTAAAATCATCGTACCTAATATCGATGAGAAATTTACCACAATTATATATAGAGCTATGTCATTGAAGCATTCGACATTTGAATCAGCTAAGCAGAACGCATTACCCAAAAGATAGCCAATATAAGTGGAAAATAAAATAACTGTAGCAAAAATTAAAAAACGTGTCTTGTTGCTAAATCTCATATTTATATTAACTTTAGCTTATTATGAATTTTCCTAGTCCTTGGATAACGATTTTAACTTTTGTTGCCATATTTTTTTCAGGCTTTTTTTCTTTTATGTTCAGTAAAAAAACAGTTGAATTATATTTATCAAAAGTGCAAACAAAATTTTTAAAATCTTTGGAGCCACTTATTGGAACTATTGGATTTGTTTCTTCTTTTGGGTTAAGTTTATTAATTTTATATTATTTTATTATTATTGTAAGTTAAACATATTAACTACGACAAAGTGCGTACTATATTTTTTTCAATATATTGAATCTCACAATTTTTAGGCCTATGCATTGAATAATTTTTGTCATTTGTAAAAAAATAAGTAAATGCTCTTATGGTGTCTTGATGTGAAACTAACAATGTATTCAAATTATTTGTATATTCTATTTCTACTCGCTTGTATACACTTTCTAACGTTTCATCAACAGGATTAAGTCTTAAAGGTGATTTCCCTTTAGAGTATTCTTTTGAAATTTTGATTTCTTCAAACGTTTTTCCAATCCAATTTCCAATTCCTCGCCATTCCGTCAAGTTATTAGATATGTAAATAGGAATTCCAAGAATTTTGGAAATTATTGATGATGTTTGGCGTGCTCTTAGAAGGGGGGATGAAATAATCTTTTCAATTTTCCAATTACTTTCTTTTAATAATTTTCCTGCTGCAATACTTTGTTGTTCGCCCTGATTGCTAATTTTAAATCCTGGTAAATTACCATACTGTATATTTTTTTCATTTAAGACCTCTGCGTGTCTTAAAAATAAGTTTGTCATAAATTTAGCGTAGTGTGGTAAATGATTAATATCTTTATATGGGATTAAACAAAAAAGAACAAGAAATTTTGAATCAAATTGAGCAAGAACTTTTAAAGGAAGATCCTAAACTCGCAAATACGGTTAAAAAATCTACTCTTTCCAAATACACAAGATCAAGAGCTGTATTTTCATTTTTTATTTTTTGCATCGGTTTATTAACTATGTTTAGTACCTATATTATCCAACCTACCATAGCTTTGGTGGGTTTTGTTGCCATGGCATTGTCTGCTTACATTTTTGTATCCAACACTAAAGCTCTCTTAAATGCAGAAAATATTACTGAATGGTCTTTCAAACAGGTTTATAAAATTTTAAGAAACAAAGATACCTCTAGACAAAATTAAATCTTTTAATTAGATTAAATATACATCAATTTTTATGGGAGTAAGGTTTTGAAAAAGGATGCATTTACATCGAAGCAAGCATGCTATTTATCTGGTTGTACTTCCCATCAGTTGAGATATTGGGATAAAGTTAATCTTGTAAATCCTTCAATACAATCCTCAAATGGAAAACCAGGTGTTCCAAAGTTGTATTCTTTTAGAGATATAGTTGCATTAAGAGTAATTAAAACCTTACTTGATAACGGTATGAGTATTCAAAGAGTAAGGAGAGCTTGGAGATATCTATCAAAAAATGGTGATCTGACACAACATTTGTCACAAGTGAAATTATTTTCTGACGGGATAACAATTTATTCTGTAGGTGATGAGGAAGTATTTGATGCTCTTAAAAATGGACAACTTACATTTTTTGAAACAATTGATAACATTACAAAAGAAGTCAAAGAGGATGTATCAAAATTTGAATTGGATAAAGAAAGATTTTTAAATTTACTGACTAAAGTAGAAGATGATGTACTTAGTCAACAACTGCAGGCTTAAAATTTTTACCTCATATTAACTTATGGAAAAATATC
>MDTD01074235.1_pt1 | contig 15624 bp, 15 predicted proteins | sample 811221 | NCBI WGS metagenome assembly MDTD01 (sample SAMN05326646, study PRJNA326480) | marine metagenome | isolation source: seawater | place: Pacific Ocean: South West | collected 2011
AAAAATTTGTCTTCCTCTATCTGTTTTTTTGAAATTCTTTTTAGAATTTCACTACATCTTTTAGATTGACTAATTAATAGATCAATATCTTTTGATAATTCACTGCTATCTCCGATTTCTTTTTTCAATTCACTTGCAACTACACTTATTGTAGCTAATGGCGTTCCAAGAGAATGAGCTGCTGCTGCTGCTTGGCCTCCTAAAGACTCCAATTCATACTCTTTATAAATCACCTCCTGAAGTTTTTTAAAGGCTTCCTCTGTTTTCTTTTTTTCACCAGCGAAGCGGATGCCGAAATAACTTAAAAAAATTAATCCTATTAATATTGAAATTAATATTCCAATTTTATAGATCTCGGGAAAACTCATAAAATCTACACCCGGCAGCGGTAAATAGTAAAAAGATAAAATAAGTAAAAGAGAAGATGTTATTAAACCTAAAATAATTGTTGTACCCATGCTTAAAAATGTTGATGAAACAATAGCTGGGATCACTAATAAGAAGGAGAAAGGATTAAAAATTCCACCTGTTAAATAGAGAAGAGCACTTAATTGTAACAAATCAATCAGGAGGAAAAGAGATGCATAAAAATCTTTTAATTGATTGATTTTAATACCAAATTGAAGATACAAATTTGAGACTAAACCCAATGAAATAATTAAATAACTTTCTAAAATTGGGAACGGTAAATTTAAGTAGTAAAAAACTACGCTAATTGCCAAAATTTGACCAATAATAGCTATATACCTTAAGATTGTTAATGTATTTTTATCTAAGCTTAAGTTCTCTTTTGTTCGAAAAAGAGTTGAGAAATTCATAAGAGATTAAATATCTAGATTTGTAACTTCTAAAGCATTATTAGTAATGAAGTCTTTCCTTGGAGCTACCTCGTCACCCATTAAAACTTCGATTATTTTCTGATCATCCTTAGATTTATCTTTTGTACCTTTCGAATACTGTACTCTAAGCATTGTTCTATTGTCTGGATTTAAAGTGGTTTCCCATAATTCTTCGGGGTTCATTTCACCTAAACCCTTGAATCTTTGAATAGAAAGTTTTTCTCTTTGTTCTTGAATAAATTTTTCATACTCCTTAGATCCTTTTTTATTTTTTTTTTCATATTTAGAAGTTTCTAAGATGTAATTCTCTAATGCTTTTTCATCTTTAATGTAAATGCTTTTATTTGATTTTGTAACTTTAAATAATGGGGGTTGAGCTAGATATATATGACCATTTTCGATAAGTTGATTAAAAGGATAGTTATTAAAAAAAGTTAGCAATAAAGTTCTTATATGTGACCCGTCTACATCAGCATCTGTCATAATAACTATTTTGTCGTATCGTAAATTATCTAAATTAAAATCCTTTGATCCAGTCCCTAAAGCATTTATTAATGTAACTATCTCACTTGATGACATCATTTTCGATAAGGCTTTTGTCGTTTGATCTTCACCATTTTTTTTTCCATTAACGAATGTATTTAAAATTTTACCTCTTAACGGTAGAACAGCTTGAAATTCTCTTACTCTACCTTGCTTAGCTGATCCTCCAGCAGAGTCACCCTCAACTATAAATAATTCTGTACCTTCTCTTTTTTGAATTTGACAATCGGCGAGTTTTCCAGGTAACCCGGACAATTCAAATGTTCCTTTTCTCCTTACACTATCCCTTGCCTTTCTTGCAACATCTCTGGCCATGGCAGCTTGAAGAATTTTTTCTAAAACTGTTTTTGCAATCGATGGATTTTGATCAAACCAAGTTGAAACTTTTTCACCAATGATATGCTCAACTATGTTTCTTATTTCTGAGGAAACAAGTTTATCTTTTGTTTGAGATGAAAATTTAGGATCAGGCATTTTTATTGAGAGGACTGCAGTTAATCCCTCTTTAATATCCTCACCAGATAAAGTAATCTTATTTTTTTTATTATTTCTATCGTTTGAGTATTTATTAATGACTCTAGTTAATGCACTTCTAAAACCTAGAAGATGGGTTCCCCCATCTTTTTGGGGTATATTATTCGTAAATGGTAAAACCTCTTCGGAATAGCCTGCGTTCCATTCGAAAGAGCACTCTACTACCACATTATTTTTTGTAGCCGTAACGTATATAGGTTTTTTGAATACTTCTTTTTCATTTTTATTTACTAAAATCGGTTTTTTATTATTAATATGCTTAACAAACTCATTTATTCCGCCGTCATATTTGTGGACAAATTCTTTAGGTTTTTTAGCTGTATCATCTTTAAGTGAAATGCTAATACCTTTATTTAAAAATGCTAATTCTCGTATTCTTTTGTCAAGAATTGATGAGCTAAATTTTATAGAGGAAAAAATTTCCTTTGAAGGTAAGAAAGTAATTTTTGTTCCTTTTTTTTTTGTTTTTCCAACCATTTTTAATGGTTTTAATGAGTTTCCGTCTTTAAATTTTATTTCATATTCTTTTCCATCTCTGAAAATATTAAGTTGTAAATTTTCTGATAAAGCATTAACGACCGAGACCCCAACACCGTGTAAGCCTCCAGAAACTTTATAAGAATCATGATCAAATTTACCTCCAGCGTGTAATTGTGTCATTATTACTTCTGCTGCTGAAATTTTTTCACCTTTATGAATATCTACTGGAATCCCTCTTCCATCATCTTCTACTGTAACCGTATTATTTGGATTTATTGTAACTAATATATTTTTACAATATCCTGCTAGTGCCTCATCGATCGAGTTGTCTATAACTTCAAAAACCATGTGGTGTAAGCCTGAACCGTCATCAGTGTCACCTATATACATTCCAGGTCTTTTTCTTACGGCATCAAGACCTTTTAAAACTTTAATGGAGTCCGCTCCATAAGATCGGTTGGTATTTAATTCAGATTTTTTTGACATTTTGTGTTTTTAGAATGGTAAAATATATCATCTTTTTTAATCAATAGAAAATGTACTAAAACAAGATTGACCTAGAATTATTTAATATCAACGTTTTTAAAGCTAAAATAGAAAAAAATTTCTAAATTTAACAAAATTTAGATTTTCATTGGCATTATTACGTAATAACTATTTTTATCAGAAAGATCCTCTACTAAAACAGGTGAAGCAGAGTCTTTTAGGTGCATCTTTAAATTTTTGTCCTCTATTTCGGACGCTATATCAATTAGATATTTTGAATTAAAACTTATATTTAAATTTTCGGAATTAAATTCTGCTTTTATTTTTTCATTACCTTCTCCTGAATTGGCACTATTAACAGAAAGTTGAACATTATCGTTATTTATTGACAATTTAACACCTTCCTTCCCATCTAATGATACACTTGCTACTCTCTCTATAGAATTTACAAAATCTTTAGAAGATACAATTAAAGATTTTTGATTATCCATAGGCACCACTTTTTTATAATCCGGAAATTTACCATCAATTACTTTTGAGATAAGTTTAATTTTTCCTATTGAAAATTTAATTTTATTTTCACTTGTTTGTACTTTTAATTGTTCAGATGAGTCAGTAAGTATAGAGCTTAATTGAAATACTGTTTTTCTTGGTAGAATTAAGGAATTAAAATTATTTATATTTTCTACCTCAACGCTACTTGATGCTAGTCTGTGACTATCAGTGGCTACGCCTGTAAGAAAATTTCTTCCGTTGGCCTCTGATAAATGCAAAAAAATCCCGTTTAAATAATGTCTAGTGTCATCATTTGAAATGGCAATTTTAGTTTTATTTAGAAGTTTCAGAAATCGATTATTATTTAAATTAAATTCATTACTTTCAAATTCATCAGAAAAAGTTGGGAAGTTATCAGTAGGTAAACAAAGCAAATTGAAATCTGAGTTATCGCTTTTTAAACTTAATTTGTTGTCTGACTTTAAATCAAAATTGAGTTCTGAATTTGAGGGTATTTTTCTTAATATATCATAAAGTGTAGATGCCGATGTAGTAGTGCTTCCTTCCTGAGCTATCTTTAAATCAGCTATTTCATCGTAAAAAATTATATCTAAATCTGTAGCAACAATTTTAAGTTTCTTATTTTCAAGTTGAAGCAAAACATTTGATAAAATTGGAAGAGTATTTTTTTTTTCAACAACGCCCTGGACTAAGTTTAAAGATTTTAAAAGATCATCCCTTTTAACAACAAATTTCATTTATTTAGTTTTCAATTAAAAGACTTTTTATCTGATTTATATTTTTTTTCATTTCATCATCTTGATCAGATAATCTTGATATAGTTTTTACAGCATGTATTACTGTTGTATGATCTCTGTTAGCGAATCTACGTCCAATTTCTGGTAAAGATCTAGTTGTCATTTTTTTAGCCAAATACATTGCTATCTGTCTGGGCCTTGCAAGCGGCCGGGACCTTCTTTGTGATAACATTTCACTTAATGCAATATTGAAATAGTTAGAAACTACATTTTGAATTTTATCAACTGTTATTACTTTTATTTGGCTGAACACGTCTTTTAAAATATTTTTACAATCATTTATCGTAAGATTTTTATTGTGGACTCTGCTAAAGGCAATAACTCTGTTTAAAATTCCTATAAGTTCTCTAATATTTGTTTTGCTTTCTCTCGCAAGATAATTAACTACATCATTATCTAAGGTAATACTTTCTTTAAATTGATTTTGAATTTCATCTATTTTCTTTTTTATTATTTTTTCTTTGAGATCTAAATCAGGAGTTTCGATATCAACAACAAGCCCTCCCGCTAATCTGGATTTTATTCTTTCTTGCATCCTGTCTAGTTTCATAGGGGATCGATCTGCTGAAATAATTATTTGTGATCCTTTATCTATTAAGCTGTTAAAAGTGTGAAAAAACTCTTCTTGAAGACTTTCTTTACCACTAATAAACTGTATATCGTCAATTATGAAAACCGATGATTTTCTAAAAAAATCTTTGAAATTAACCATATCATTTTTTTTAATCGATTTTATAAAATGATACATAAACCGCTCGGCTGAAATAAACATCACATTATTTTCGTTCTGCAGCTGTAAGCCAATAGCATTTAAAAGATGTGTTTTTCCTAGTCCTACTCCTCCACAAATATATAAAGGATTATATCTAGATAATTGCTCACAAACCTTTTTTGAATAAGATAATGCAATGTCGTTACTTTTGCCTTGAATAAAATTTTCGAAATTAAGTTTTGGGTTTAATCTATTATAGTTTAATATTGAGTCTTTAATTTCTGTGACTTTATTGAGTTCATCTATTTTGATTAGTTCTTGATTTTGCTTATTTTCCTCAATTATTTTAAATTCAATTCTATTCAGACTTAGTTTAAAATTTTTTACTTGCTCGAGTATTTTATCTAAATATCTTGAAACTATCCAATCTCTAAAAAATCTTGTAGGTACACCCAGAATTAAATGATCGTTGTATTCTTTGACAAGAATAATTTTTTGCAACCAACTATTATAAATTTCATTTCCAAAAGTTTTTTTGAGCGAAGCTTGTATATCGTCCCAATTTAACGTTTTTTCTTCTTCAGATATATAAACGTTTTGTTTTTTAATATTTTTATCCATGTAATTATTTCGTAGGAGTTTCTATAAACTCTTTTTGAAAAACTTTTGCAACTAAGTACAGGTTGTATATAAAAATAAAATCTCTAAGGTTGTAGATTTATCGTGAAGGTGGAATTTAAAAAAAAATTTTGCAACTAAAAAAAGAAACTATATTTGGTTTTTGAAAACTAAATGTAGTTTTATCAAAATGAAATTATCAACTATTAATTGATTAAAATTAAATTCTTTTTGAAATTTTTGAAATTTTTCTAGCTGCAGTTTTCTTATTTATAACGCCGGATTTAGCAACCTGCATTAGAATTGATTGAAATTTTGAAAAGTAAGCTTTGGCTTTAACTTTATCTTTCGATTTTATTAGTGTCTCCATTTGTTTTATAGCATTTTTGTATTTACTTTTTCTTATTCTATTAATTTGAGTTTGTTTTTTTACTCTTCTTACTCTTCTAATGGCTGATTTTGTGTTTGGCATTTTTAAATTGTATATATTGACGAATTCTAAGGGTCAACTTTATTATTTTTGACACCTTTTACAAAAAAATGTAGCTCGATTAGATATGATCATACGCACAACCTTGTCGTTACAATCAGTGTTAGAACACTGCTCACCTTTTCTACCATAAACTCTAAAATGTTGTTGAAATACACCTTTTTTTCCATCATCAGTAGAAAAATTTTTTATAGACGATCCTCCAAGTTTAATTGCATTTTTCAAAACTTGCTTAGAATTTTTAATAATTTTCTCAATTTCGAAATCCTGAAGCTTATTTACATTTCTACTGGGTTTTATACCGCAGAGGAATAGTATTTCATTTACATAAATATTTCCTAATCCTGATATGAAGCTTTGATCCATTAAAATATTTTTTACAGACCTATTTCGTCCAAAAATATATTCTTTAAAATACCTCTTATTCCAGTTTTTTCCAAGTGGTTCTGGACCTAAATTTTCTAAATGTAGAATTTTTGAATAATCATTTGCATTATAGATTTTTATAAAGCCGAATTTTCGTACATCGTTATAAATTAATTGTTGTTTGTCCCCAAGAAAAAAAATTACTCTGTCATGTTTTCGATCTTTTTTATAATCAAGATTATAATAAAAACTTGTCTTATATTTTTTTTCTTTTTTATCAATAAAAAAGAATTTGCCTGTCATCCCCAGGTGAACAAGCATCAATATGCTTTTTGTTATAAAAATAATTAAAAATTTTGACCTTCTTTGTATTTTAATAATTTGTTTTCCTACTAATTTTGATAATTGGTGCTTATTCAACTTATATCTTAAGTTACTATCATTTATTTTGACTTGATTAATTGTCAAATTTGAAACTTTTTTCTCTAATGACCTTTTAACAACTTCAACTTCAGGTAATTCTGGCATATAATTATCTTATGAAAAATACTATTCTAGATAAAGATAAATTAGTCAATTCTGTATTTTCTAAAGTTTACAAAAAATATGATTTTATGAATGATTTAATGTCTTTTGGTATTCATCGTATTTGGAAAGAAAAGTTTATTGATTGGATGAATCCTCAGCCTGATACTAAACTTATAGACGTTGCATCAGGGACAGGAGATATTGCTAAACTTTTTAATAAAAGGTCTAATAATTCTAATCAAATAACGTGCGTCGAACCAAATAGCCAAATGTTAAAAGAAGGACATATGAAACTTAAAAATTTTAAAAATATAAAATGGATAAATTCTAAGGCAGAAAAAATACCAGTAAATGATGAAACGTTCGACTATTACTCTATAAGCTTTGGTATTAGAAATGTGACAGATATTAATGTTACATTAAAAGAGGCCTATCGAGTTTTAAAATCCGGAGGAAGATTCATGTGTTTAGAGTTCTCTAAAATAGACAATGAAATAATTAATTTTTTTTACAAAAAATACTCAAAAGCAATACCACAAATAGGCAAATTGGTTGTCGGTTCGGATGAACCATATAAATATTTAGTTAATAGTATCGAAAAATTTTATTCCCAAGATCAATTAGTAGAACTTATGCAAAAAAATGGTTTTTCAGATATAGAATTTAGAAATTTATCAAATGGAATTTCAGCTATACATTCGGGTTGGAAGATTTAAGTGATAAAGAGATCTTTTAAATTATTCAAAATTGCGAGGAGATTATCTACCTCTGGCGCAGTAGATATAATTAATGAAATTCATAAACTGCCAACAATTTTAAATATATTTTTTAATTTAATTTCAATGGGATCTAATTCAACATTCATAAATAATAAAAATAGTCCAGGTGAAAAACTTTGTACTGCTTTGCAAGGTATGGGTACAACTTTTATAAAATTAGGTCAGTTCCTTGCAACTAGGCCAGACATAATCGGTGATGAGTTAGCAAAAAATCTTGAGAAACTTCAAGACAAAGTACCTGCTTTTGATTTGTATGATGCAAAAAAAATCATAAAAAAAGAAATAGGAGAAAAATTTTTTACTAATATAACTGAAATTAGCGTGCCTATTGCAGCTGCTTCTATTGCTCAAGTTCATCTAGCAAAAATTAAATTGGATAATCATGAAAAACAAGTTGCGATAAAGATATTAAGACCCGACATTGAAAAATTATTTAATGAAGAGTTAGACGCTTTAATGCTTTTCGCTTACATTGTTGAAAATCTTTTCTCCAAAGCTAAAAGACTTAAATTAGTTGAAGTTGTTCATCTATTAAGAGAGATAACTAATATTGAAATGGATTTGCGATTTGAGGCAGCTGCTGCTAATGAATTATATGAAAATACGAAAAATGACCAAGGATTTAATGTACCAAAGATTTATTGGAATTATACTACTAAAAAGATTTTAACTTTAGATAAAGTTGAGGGTATTTCAATAAGAGAGCAACAAAAACTTCAAGAGCAAGGTATAAATCTTAAAAAACTTGCAGAAAATCTTATACAATTTTTTTTAAAACAAGCCGTTCGAGATGGATTTTTTCATGGAGATATGCACCAAGGAAATATATTTGTTGATAATAAGGGAAATATAATACCAGTAGATTTCGGAATTATGGGGCGCTTAGATAAAAGTAATAGAAAATTTTTAGCACAAATACTTTATGGTTTTATTCAAAGAGATTATGTTAAAGTCGCTGAAGTACATTTCCAAGCTGGCCTTGTGCCTCAAAATGCTTCTAAAGAAGAGTTCGCTCAAGCACTTAGATCTGTTGGGGAACCAATTTTTGGACAATCAATAAAAGATATTTCTGGAGGAAATTTACTTTCTCAATTGTTTGAGATTACTGAAAAATTTAATATGCCTACTCAACCGCCTTTGTTATTACTTCAAAAAACTATGGTAGTAGTTGAGGGGGTTGCAAGGAAATTATATCCAGAGACAAATATTTGGGAAGTATCTAAACCGGTTCTAGAAGAGTGGTTAAAAGAGATAAAGGGTCCTAAGGCAACTTTAGATACAGCTATTAACACTTCTTCTGAAATAATAAAAAAAATACCAGATTTACCTGCATTAATGGATAGAGCAGATTATGCACTTAGACTAATGGCAGATGGTAAGTTAAATTTAGCAGTTGGACCAAATAAAAATTTAGAAATTGAACAAATCAAACTTAAAAACTTTAGAAACAATATAATTATTAGTTTTTTTGGTATTGTAATTATCTTTTTATTAGTATTTTAATAAATAATGACTGTAAAAAATAAAAAAATACTTTTAATTATTGGTGGAGGTATTGCTGCATATAAATCGCTTGATTTAATTAGATTATTAAAAAAAAATAACAATGAAGTAAAAACTATTTTAACAAAAAGCGGTAAAGAATTTGTTACTCCATTATCAGTCACAACCCTTTCAAAAAGTAGAACATTTGAGAATATTTTTAGCAATAATAAAAACGAAGATATAGACCATATCTCTCTATCTCGATGGGCTGATTTGATAATAGTGATGCCTACTACCGCAAATTTTATGACTAAATTATGTATTGGTAAAGCTGAGGACTTAGCAACAACTGTGATATTGGCATCAAATAAAGATACTTTGTTAGTTCCAGCGATGAATGTAAGAATGTGGATACACAAAGCAACACAAAATAATTTTAAAATTTTACAAGATTATGGTTATCTATTTATTGGTCCTGAAAAAGGAGAAATGGCTTGTGGTGAATATGGGGAAGGAAAAATGTCAAGCCCAAGACAAATTTTTTCCTATCTTTATGATTATTTTAATAAGAAAAATTTAGTTAAAAGTAAAAATTTAAAAGCTTTGGTGACGACTGGACCTACAAGAGAATATTTAGATCCAATAAGATTTATGTCAAATGAGTCTAGTGGAAAACAAGGTTATGAAATAGCGTTAGCTCTTAACAAAAGAGGGGTAAAAACAACATTAATTTCCGGACCTTCAAATCTTATTTATAATAAAGATTTAATAGTAAAAAAAGTTGTAACCTCAGATGAGATGTTTGATGAAGTTAAAAAAAATATGAATGTAGACTTGGCTGTTTGTGCAGCTGCAGTTTCTGATTTCAAGCCTAAAATTAAAATGAAAAATAAACTAAAAAAAGATCAAAATGACTTTACATCAATTGAGTTAAAAAAAAATAGAGATATTCTTGAGTACCTTGGCAAAAATAATAGACACAGACCGAAATTAGTTGTTGGTTTTTCTGCTGAAACAAACCAATTACATAAAAACTCGATACAAAAAATGAGAAAGAAAAATTGTGACTTAATAATTGCTAATGATGTTTCAAAAAAAAATTATGGTTTTAATTCAGATTATAATCAAGTTTCAATAATTGATAGCCATGGAAATATAAAATTTATTAAAAAAAATAAAAAAAGTTTTATAGCTAACAAAATAGCAGAGGTTATTTTGGATAAACTATTAATTAATGACAGAAATTTTAATTAAAAAGTTATCTAAAAATATTAGTTTACCTAAATATGAAACAGAAGGTTCGTCAGGCATGGATCTATCTGCTAACATTGAACAACCAATCAAGATTGAACCTGGAAAAATATCTATAATTCCAACAGGAATATCATTATCAATTCCTAAAAATTTTGAGATTCAAATCAGGCCTAGGTCGGGTTTAGCGGCAAAGAATCAAATATCCGTATTAAATAGTCCAGGCACAATAGATGCCGACTATAGAGGTGAAATAAAAGTAATTTTAATTAATTTAAGTAAAAAAATTTATATTGTGGAAAAAGGTGCAAGAATAGCTCAGATGGTTTTATGTCCAATCGTAAAAGCAAAGATTAAAGAAGTAGAAAGATTGGAAAGAACTGACCGAGGATCGGGTGGTTTTGGGTCAACAGGAAAAAAATGAAATGAATTTAAATATTTTTAAAAGATTTGAAAAACAAATAATCTTAAAAAAAATTGGAGTAAACGGGCAGAAAAAAATTTTAGACTCCAAAGTATTAATTATTGGGGTTGGAGGATTAGGTTGTCCACTTTTAACATATCTTGCAGCCTCTGGTGTTGGGACAATTGGTATTATAGATCACGATAAAGTAGAAGTGGGCAATCTTAGTAGACAAACCCTTTTTACAACTAGTGATGTAGGAAAGTTTAAAGTGGATCAAGCTAAATCTAAGATTTTAAAATTAAACAAAAGAGTAAAAGTTAAAATTTTTAAAAATAAAGTTACATCAAAAAATATCAAATCTTTAATCAGAAAATTTGAAATTATTTGTGACGGCACTGACAACTATGAAACTCGATATTTGATAAATGATCAGTGTAAAAAAGAAAAGAAAATTTTGATATCTGCTGCGATAAGTAAATTTGGAGGACATTTATATAAATTCAATTTTCAAAAAAAAACCTCTTGTTATAGATGTTTTATGCCAAATAAACCCTTGGAGGAAAACAATTGCCAATCAGAAGGTATTTTTTCTCCTGTGGCTGGAATATTAGGGTCCCTTCAAGCTAACGAAGTTTTAAAAACAATTTTAAATTTTAAGAATGACCTCGATAACCATATGATAGTTTTTGACTCTGACAGTCTTATTTTTAGAAAAGTTAAATTAAGTTTTAATTCGAAATGTAAGAATAAATGTATAAAATAGTTTTCTTATTTCTTATAATTGTTTTTTCATTTGAAAAACTTTATGCATCAGATGAATATTTTTTAACTTTAAGAAATGACAAGGTTAATCTTAGACAAGGTCCATCTTTCGAGTATCCTGTAAAACTTTTCTATAAAAAGAAATTTTTGCCAGTTCTTGTTCAAGATAAATTTGAAAACTTTAGAAAAATAAAAGATCACGAAAATAATACTGGATGGATTCATATTTCTCAATTATCAAAAAAGAAAGCAGCTATAATTACTGAGGACAATCAATTAATTTTCTATAAACCTTCAATATACTCAAAACCTACAGCGATTCTTAAAAAAGGAAGGCTGTGTAAGATTAAAAAATGTATAAAACATTGGTGCAAAATAAATGTAGAAACCTATAAAGGATGGGTTAAAAAAGAAAGTTTGTGGGGCCTTTTATAATTTTATTTTTTATATTTTGCTGTCCAAATTTTATCTAAAACAAAATACCATACTGCATTAGCTAATGGTTCAACAATAGCATCGGTAAGGGCAACCATAAATGAGACATCAGCGATTAGCATCAAAACTGTAATAGCAATAGCAAAGTGCCCGATTGTGTAAATAATTGTTCTTAATATAGAGCCTTTATTATTTTCATATATAGTTTTTGAAGCTGAAAAAATTCCGTGTGTAAATTCAGTCATTTAATTAAATGGATTTTCTAGAACACAAGCAACTAGGTGTATTCTATTTTGTTCCCCTCCGTTAAAAAAATTGTGATATTTAGTGTTGTTTGTAATTGTAACTGAACCGTCAGCTGGCATATGCTTGCAAACCTCTTCGATAACCATTCTGCAACCTTTATTGGTAATTATTGGGATATGCAGTCTCGGTTCTGGATCTCTGTGCCAGCTTAGAGTTGATCTTGGTTCTTTTAATAGAATTCTCACTCTTCCAAGTTTAAAATGTTTTTTTAAAGTATTGTAAACTTCCTCAAAATAAGTTCCTTTAAATTCTGACACAACTTCGGTGTACTTAGATTCGTCAATAGGCTTGTCTCGCTCAATTTCTTTTCCTTTTTCATCAGGTATAGTCCAATACGTTCCTCTAACATTATGACCTTCCGTAGAAGATTTGTCCCCTGGTATTTGATTAAGTGAAATGGCACCAAAATTTTTGATACCTAAGGTACTAAATTTCTTTTTTTTTAAAACTATGTTTAAATCTGCTCTCATTTTATCAACATCAAAGTTTAAGTTTGGGACTTTATAAAAATCGTCCTTAACATTTTGATTTAAAGGCTCTAAATTTTTTGTTGGTTTAACTATTTCCATATTAATTCAATTTTTTCAAATTAGGTCTATCAGCGTTCATGATCTTTGTCCATACAGCTACAAAATCTTTTACAAATTTTTCTTTATTATCGTCTTGAGCATATACCTCAGAATAAGATCTAAGAATTGAGTTTGAACCAAATACTAAATCTACTCTTGAAGCAGTGAATTTTACTTTATTTGTTTTGCGATCAATTACTTCATAGGAGTTTTTACCTGTTGGCTTCCACATATATTTCATATCAACTAAATTGATAAAAAAGTCATTAGTAAGTGCTCCGACTTGATTAGTAAAAACACCTTTATCTTTTGCAGACTCATGATTTGTTCCTAACACTCTCATGCCTCCCACTAAACAAGTCATTTCTTTAGCAGTTAGTCCCATCAAAGAGGCTCTTTCCAATAAAAGCTCTTCTGGCATTACAGAGTAATCCGATTTCACATAATTTCTAAAGCCATCGTGCAAAGGTTCTAACCACTTGAAACTTTTGATTTCAGTTTCTGCTTGAGTTGAGTCTCCTCTACCTGGATTAAATGGAATTTTTATTTTAAATCCGCCTTTCTTCATCGCTTTTTCTAAACCGACGTTTCCTGCAAGAACAATTGTATCTGCGATAGTTGCTCCAGCCCTATTAGCAATAATTTCTAAAACTTTAAGTGTGTTTGAGAGTTTTTTTGGTTCATTTGCCTCCCAGTCTTTCATTGGATCTAAACGAATTCGCGCTCCGTTAGCTCCTCCTCTTTTGTCAGTTCTTCTGTAAGTTCTAGCGCTATCCCAAGCAATTGTTATTAAATCACTTGTACTTAATTTGCTAGCTGCAATCATTTTTTTTAATTTATCTACATTATATTTCTTTTTAGAAGGCTTAATGTTACCTTGCCAATGTAAATCCTCTTTGGGAGCCCAAGGCCCAATGTAATTTTCTTTATTTCCCATTGTTCTATGAGTTAACTTAAACCAAGCTCGAGCGAATGAGTCTTCAAAGAACTTTGGATCTTTGTAAAATCTTTCAGAGATTTTTCGATATTCTGGATCCATTGCCATCGCCATATCAGCATCTGTAAACATTAGCCTAGCTTTCTTTTTGGGATCTCCTAAATCTACAGGTTTTTTTTCCTCTTCAAGATCAATCGGTTCCCATTGCCAAGCTCCTGCAGGACTTTTTTTACTTTCCCATTTATAATTTAGCAAAAGATCTAAATATTGATGATCCCATTTGTCAGGATTAGTCGTCCAGGCACCTTCGAGACCTGAGGTTATTTGATTTACACCTGTTCCGTTTTCCTGAACCCATCCAAAACCTTGTTCATGAATGTCAGCTCCCGCTGGTTCTGGGCCTAAGTTTGCAGGGTTACCATTACCATGAGCTCTTCCTATTGAGTGACCGCCTACAGTAAGTGCGGCTGTTTCTACATCGTTCATTCCCATTCGACCGAAAGTTTCTCTTACATCCATTGCAGTTCTAACTGGGTCGGGTTTGCCCTCCACACCTTCCGGATTTACATAAACAAGTTGAAAGTGTGAGGCAGCTAATGGAGCTTCCAAAGAAGAGCGATCCTGAGGATTACCATATCTATTTACTGCTAAAGGAACTGTTTCTCTTCCCCAATATACATCTTTTTCAGGTCCCCAAATATCTTCTCTACCAAATGAAAAACCAAAAGTTCTAAATCCTGCTTTTTCATAAGCCATAGTTCCGGCTAAAACCATTAAATCTGACCAGCTTAATTTATTTCCATATTTTTTTTTAATTGGCCAAAGAAGACGTCTTGCTTTGTCTAAATTTGTATTATCTGGCCATGAGTCCTGAGGAGAAAATCTATGCGAACCAACATTTGGTCTTCCATCAAATTCTCTATAAGTTCCTACTTGATGCCAAGTTAGTCTAACCATTAGTCCAGTATAACTTCCTAAATCTGCCGGCCACCATTCCTGGCTGTCGGTCATAAGTTTTAACAAATCTTTTTTGAGAGCCTTAAAATTAAGTTTCTTGACTTCTTTTTTGTAATCAAATCCAGGTAGAGGGTTAGTTTTTGTATCGTGTTGGTGTAAAATATCTAAATTAATACTGTTCGGCCACAATCTTGATGTATTAGACTCACCTGATTTGGTTATCCCGCCATGCATGACTGGACATTTACCGTTATTATTTTTTTTGTAATCTACACTCATTGTTTTAGTTTATAATGATTCTAAAGTGAAAAAACAAGCGACAATCTGTCAATTTTTCAAATTAATAAATACCTCTACATTTTTAATTTTTTTACCGTTAGGTGCTTTTGGAATTTTTTGAATTACTATTTCGTTTGCATCTATATCGATTAACTCCGAAGTTTCGCTATCATAAAAATGATGATGGTTTGAAACATTAGTATCAAAATAAGTTTTTTTTCCCCTTATTTCTACCTCGTTCAAGTGTCCGGCATTTTTAAAAGCGTGAACAGTATTGTAAATTGTTGCGAGAGCAAATCTAGATGTATTTTTTTTTTCTAAAAGTTTACTCAAGTTTTCAACAGTAAAATGAAAAGTCTTTTCTCTCTCAAATAAAAATTTAGCGATTTCTACTCTTTGTTTAGTCGGTCTTAAACCTGAAGATCTTAATTTCTTAAAAATGTCTATTTTTTTCACGTTTTTATGTATTTTTTAATAGTTTATAATCATTCTAAAACACAAATATATATGAAACTTTTGCTAAATCAAGTAAAACAGTTTTTAAATCAT
>MDTD01073442.1_pt1 | contig 15623 bp, 16 predicted proteins | sample 811221 | NCBI WGS metagenome assembly MDTD01 (sample SAMN05326646, study PRJNA326480) | marine metagenome | isolation source: seawater | place: Pacific Ocean: South West | collected 2011
GAATATATGCCCACCCGCCCGGTCCCGGATTGCCTAAACAAGCGCCATCTGTATACAACACAAATCTCTTTTGATTCGACATGGCACACAGTGTATCACCACATCCCTACTCGGATACAATTCGCAAATATGCCAGTCTTTCGAATTGAGATAGCCCCACAACCAACAGCTGCAGATCCTGCCGGCCAAGCGGCTCTTCATCAAGCAGAAGCAGCAGGCCTTCAGCCGCTACCAACTGATGTAAAAACGACTGCAATCTATCTCATCGAAGGCGATTTAGATGAAGCGGGTATTGAAAACATAGCGCATTCAATCTTGCATGACCCCGTAACGCAAACACACTTTGAAGGCGCGAAGGATTCGAAGGCAGATGCAACAATAGAGATTCATCCATTACCAGGTGTTATGGATCCTGCTGGGCAAGCTGTTGAACTTGCGATTGAAAAACTATTGAACAAAGATGTTCGAGTTCAAACAGGCGTACGCTATGACTTTTATGGCATTGATGAACAAGAAGCGAACACGATGGCGAATCGCTGTTTAGCAAATACAGTTGTCCACGGCATTCATAACAAGCCGTATCACCCAGATGAGTTTCCATCAGGCCATACACATGACATGAGTGTTCCTGAAGTCCCAATCATTGGTTTAAACGATGATGAACTTGAAGTCATGTCTCGCGAGGCACACCTCTTTCTTGATTTGGAAGAGATGCAAACAATTCAAGAGTACTATCAAAAGTTGGGTCGGAATCCAAAAGAGATTGAACTTGAAACGCTTGCACAAACGTGGTCAGAGCACTGTGTTCACAAAACACTCAAGGCGACGATTCATTACACAGGACCAAACGCAGAAAACAGACCGCATCATGAGATTCACGATGATGGTTCGCACACGATTCACAATTTGCTAAAGAGTACTGTTGCTGCAGCAACTTTTGAACTTATTGATGAAGGCATCGATTGGTGTTTGAGCGTCTTTGTAGATAACGCTGGCATCATTAAGTTTGATGACGAACATGCGGTTTGCTTTAAAGCAGAAACACATAACCACCCATCAGCACTTGAACCGTATGGCGGAGCAGCAACTGGAATTGGTGGTTGTATCCGCGACATTATGGGCACTGGGCTATCTGCGAGACCAATCGCAGCAACGGATGTGTTCTGTGTTGCTGAGTTTGAGAACAAGGCGCCGCAAGGTTGTTTACAATCAAGACGAATCCTCGGTGAAGTTGTTCGCGGTGTCCGCGATTACGGAAACCGAATGGGTATCCCGACACTTAATGGTTCAGTGTGGTTTGAAAACAACTACGCTGGAAATCCACTTGTCTTTTGCGGCTGTGTTGGCGTTATGCCAATCGACAAGATTGAAGGGGAACCAGAACACGGCGACCGCATCATCGCAATTGGTGGCCGAACTGGTCGTGATGGCATTCACGGTGCAACATTCTCATCTGCTGAACTGACGGACACACATGCAGATGAGTTTTCTCACGCAGTCCAAATTGGAAACGCGATTACCGAGAAGCAAGCACTTGATGCAATTTTAGAAGCGAGAGATGCAGAAGAGGGTTGTTTGTTTAGAGCAATCACAGACTGTGGTGCTGGAGGGTTCTCAAGCGCAGTTGGCGAAATGGGCGAGAAGATTGGCGCGAGCGTTAATCTTGAGAAAGCCCCACTGAAGTATGCAGGACTTACGCCTTCAGAAATTTGGATTAGTGAAGCCCAAGAACGAATGGTGCTTGCAGTGCCTCAGGAAAATGTTGCAGCGCTTCAAGCAATCTGTGACAAGTACGGTGTAGAAATGTGCGACCTCGGCGAGTTTGGCACGGAAGGCACCGAGCTTGTATTGAAGTATGACGGAAACATAGTCGGCCAAATTTCAATGTCGTTTCTTCATGATGGTTTGCCTGGCACAACCAGAATCGCTTCTTGGTCTCCAGTCGAATGCGCTACTCAAGGCGAAGATGCCATCGACATCAATGACATGCTTCCAAAGTTGCTTGCCCATCCAAATATCGCATCGAAACAATCAATCATTAAGCAGTATGACCACGAAGTCCAAGGACGCTCAGTCGTAAGACCGCTTGTCGGCCCACTTGGTGACGCGCCATCAGATGCAGCAGTCATCACGCCAGTTAGGGGGTCATCACGCGGTCTTGCAATTGGCTCTGGTCTTGCAACAGGATTATCTGCTGACCCTTACACCATGGCAGCAGCAGCCATTGATGAATGCGTTCGCAATATCGTGTGCGTTGGCGGTGATCCTGATTCGACAGCAATCCTTGATAACTTCTGCTGGCCAAGTGCTAATGATGAAGCATCGCTCGGTCGGCTTGTTCGTTGTGCGCATGGTTGTTACGACGCTGCGAAAGCGTATCGAACCCCATTTATCTCCGGTAAAGATTCACTCAACAATCAGTTCACGAAAGATGATGGCGAAACGATTTATATCCCGCCAACGCTCTTGGTGTCTGGCTTCTCAATCGTTGAAGACATTGAGCAATGCGTCACGATGGATGCAAAGCAAAGTGGAAACAAATTGTTCCTTGTTGGTCAAACGGCGGACAATTGTGGAGGCTCACATGCACTTCAAATACAACCGAGCATGGCGTGTAACACAGCGCTCCCAGAAGTGGACTTAACCGCAGGACCAGCAAACGCTAGGGCGGTTCACAATGCAATTAAACAAGGTCTTGTTCAATCTGCACACGACTTAAGTGAGGGCGGACTACTTGTTGCGCTTGCTGAGATGGCATTTGGTGGTGGACTTGGCATTACAGCGTCACAGAATGAACTGACAGATGCGATGCTTGTTTCTGAAACACCTTCAAGATATCTCATCGAAGTTGCACCAAGTGATGCTGATGCATTCAAAGAACTCATGGACGGAATACCTTGTCAAGAGATTGGCGAAGTAAATGATTCAAACACGCTTACTGTGGGCAATTACACATGGAATTGCGATACATTAAAATCATGTTGGCTTGAAGGAATGGTGATTTAATGGCTAAAGCGCTCATCATTACAGCACCCGGTATCAACTGCGACCTCGAACTTGAGGAAGGGTTTCAGTGTGCTGGAGCAACGACATTCAGATCACACATCAATGAGTTGATGGAAGACCCATCAATCATTGACGACGCAGACCTCATCGGTTTGCCGGGCGGGTTCAGTTATGGCGACGCAGTTGCTGCAGGCCGAATCATGGCTGGATTGATGCGGCAAACTATGTACGAACAATTTGTAAATGCGCTCAAGCGGGGCGTTCCTATGATTGCACCATGCAACGGATTTCAAATCGCAGTGCAGTTAGGTCTGTTGCCCGGACCAACACCTGGTCAAGATTGGGCAGTTTCGCCACCGGAACCAACTGTTGCACTTGCGCAGAACAACACAGCGCGTTTCATCGACCAGTGGGTTGGCATCGACATCCCTCAAAACACTCGCTGCGTTTGGACGAAGGGCCTCGAGTTAACTGAGCAAGGAGCAATGATTCCAATTGCACATGGTGAAGGGCGTTTCGTTCCAAAAGATGATGAGTTGTTACGACAACTCGATGTTGATGGGCAAATCGCATGTCGATATCTTCCAAACGATAATCCAAATGGTTCGGTTGGCGATGTCATGGGAATCTGCGACGCAAGCGGCCTCGTACTAGGATTAATGCCACATCCTGAGCGGTTCCTTCGCTGGAGTCAGCACCCATATTGGACAAGGCTCCCACAGGACTCTCGTTCAGGTGACCCCCTTGGATTACAGATGTTTAAAAATGCAGTCTCGTTTGTGAATGACAAATCAGAGCACAAGGAAAAATTGCATTCATGACGCATCATGATTTTGGTCCATTCGATTTGGCATTTGCACACGAAGGTCTCGCAAGAGCACTAGTCACAAACAACCCCCAAGAAGCGCTCAAACACATTACGCAAGCAAAGACAATTGGTGAACGCATCAAAAAAGATGAAGATAGAGATTGGCTTCATCAAAACTTAGACGACATTCAAAAATCACTCGATGGTTAACGACTCAGAAAAACTCTGCAAAGATTGCGGGTACGACATGAGGGGGCTACCGCTTCGCTCGGCATGCCCAGAGTGTGGTTCAGATGGAATCACGACAACCACATCTTCGTTTTCAGTAAGTGATTCTAAGTTGATGCGAATCATTGACTCGAACTTAGCTGTGCAAGGTCTAAAGCCAGTGCCAGATGTGAGAGTGCGGATCAGCTTTTGGGCAAAACTCGCGTGGTTCATCACAATTGTTGTAATGGGGCTAGTGCTGACACATGCCTTTGGAGCATTACCAACAGCTGCATATCAGTTACTACTTTGCATCTGTTCATTAGTTTGGCCATTTATTGTGTATGGCTTGACGCCAGGAAATGTAAAAGCATCGATGCCGAATATTTACTCGACGGTTCGCTCGCTTGTCCATCTTTCACAATGGTTTTGGGTGGTGGGTTACATCATGCTGTTTCTCTTATATATCCCGACCTCAGAAGGAACAATTGTAGACCCAGTTCACTCTTCGACAGTTCTCTTTGTTTGTCATTTGTTTGCTGGAGGCGGACTCGCACTCCTTGCATTCTGGCTCAGCGATTTTGCAAAACGGCTCGACCTCGATTCTACCGCTAAAAAATGCTCAATCTTTGGCGTCACGGCGTGCACGCTTGGATTGTTTGTTTTTCTCATGCCACTGACAATGCACGAAGTGCAATCTGCAACTGGGGTGAGCATGCTTATGTACTGGTACATTGCATTCTTTGTAGTGCCTTGGGTGTACGCCATGTGGTTGTTTGCGCAGGCCTTGCACGATTTTTCTTCGACCTCAAAGTGGTCACTCAAGTATGAACAGGACATCGAGGGAAGACAAGAACGAGTTAGAGCAAAATGGGATTCGTACGAGGAAGAACGCAGGATTCAGCACGAAGAAGATAATCGATTCTGATTTGGAGTAAAATGTCCAAATGGCTTTACAAACAGTGAAATGTGGCGTGATTGGTGTGGGCCGAATGGGTACTCACCATGCAAGAGTATTCTCGGGACTTGAAGGTGCAGAACTCGTCGGTGTTGTCGACAACAGTGAAGAGCGGCGAACGAATGTCGTTGAATTATGGGGCGGGCAGGGCTGCGAAACCGTTGAACAACTCGTTGAACTTGGTGTCGAAGCAGTTACCATTGCAACTCCAACCAAGTATCACCTAGAAGTTGCGAAACCACTTCTTGAACAAGGCATTGCTTGCCTGATTGAAAAGCCGCTCGCGCCGACTGCAGAAGAAGCAGCGGAACTTTCAGATGCAGCGCTTGCAAACAACACGCTTTTACAAGTTGGACATGTTGTGCGGTATGACCCAGTCATGCAAGCAATTGCTTGCATCGAAGGGCTGAATCCACGCTTCATTGACATGGTTCGCATAAGTCCAATGACATTCCGTTCAACAGATGTCGGCGTTGTCCTTGACATGATGATCCACGATCTTGATTTGCTCACAATGCTTCTTGGACAAGAACCGCTCGACATTCATGCAAACGCAGTGAGCGTGCTTGGTGAAGCAGAAGACATGTGTAACGCTCGGCTTGAATTCCCCTCAGGCAGCGATGGTCAATCATGCACGGCGAATGTTACGTCAAGCCGGCTTGCACTGAAAACAGAACGCAAACTGAGAATCATGAGTGAAGACGCATACATTTCAGCCGACTTCGTCAAACGCTCTGTCACCATCATCCAAAAGAAAGCCAATGAAACGCAACTTCTTGACTTAAGAACGCGTCTTGCTTCAGGTGAAGATTTATCTTCAATCGACTACGTCGACCTCGTTGAAGTCGAAGAAGTTCATGTTGGGGATGCTGATGCGCTGACACTTCAAGCAGAAGATTTCCTTGATGCATTTAGAACAGGTCGCAACCCAGACATCGACGCAGAAGCGGGCTCAATGGCAATCCGCACCGCAGAACGCATCATGCGGCAAGCGGTCGACGCCGGCGCAAAAATGGTCTGATCCCAAACTTAAACTACCAACCGCCGGTTGGTGGAGATGGCGCAACTTGCTCAGGAACTGGTATGTGTACCTTGCGATGCTTGCAGACAAGAAAGAGTTCAGTCGAGATTGCCCTCGATGCTTTTGGCTTGAAGCCCTTTGCAATTTTGAAGCATTCGCCAGCGCGACTCAGAAGTTCAGGATATGCCTCGCCTTCTAATAGTTTCATCAGGAGGTGCCCATCTGGTTTCAACAGCGTCGCAGACAAATCGATTGCTCTGTGACAAAGGCGCATCGAACCGTGATGGTCAATCGTTCTGTTTCCAGTTGTTTTGGGGGCCATGTCGCTCATGATGACATCAAACTCGGTGACGTCGCTTGCCTCATGAAGCATGTCACTTGTCAACTCGTTGACATCGCACACAAGTGTGTGAATCTGAGTATCGTCGAAAGCATCAATCTCTTGCAAATCAACGCCAATGACAACGCCTTTCTTCCCAACCCGTTTAGAAGCGACTTGGAGCCAACTTCCTGGGGCAGCACCTAAATCTAAAACGGCGTCGCCCTTTGAAAAAATCTTACGCTTGTCGTCAATCTCGGACAACTTATATGCCGCGCGAGATCGAAATCCATTGCGCTTGGCTTCCTTAAAAAAGTGGTCGTGTAGTTCTCGTTGCCCAGCCATCAATTATTGCCACAACGGCCACTTAAATTCAAACGGTGGCATGTCGCCGATTGGGTTTGGAACGACTTCAACTGTAATGTCACCTTCGACAGTTCTCATGACGACATCGTTCTGCCCATGATTAAGAGATGCCCTTAACTTTTCACCTGTTGAGCCCGGAAGGATGACACCATCGCCATACCTCAAATTGAAAGCAGCAGTGCCACTTACAGCAGTTAAGTCAATCTTTCCAGTCGATTCTTCACGAACACGGTACCGAATGTCTCCCCGCACTGTCTCAATCGTGACGCGATCGTCCATTGGCAGGGGTGTTGCTACAAGCACATCACCATCACTGGTTTTAATTTCTAACATTCCAGTTACACCGAACACATCAACGTCACCCTTTTTTGTGCGGATGGTGACGTTGTCAATACTTGGCGCTCGCACAACAGCATCTGCAAACACAGTCTGAAGTGGATTTGAATCACAATTGAGCGCCAGCATGAGGATTTCACCAGATGAGGATTGATCAATCTGACTTGTCCAATTGATTTGCTTGACTGGTTCATCATTATCTGCGTACGCTTCAATTCGTTGAACGACATCAATTGTGGCGTTTTGAAGCGACTCATCAACAATGACGGTGACATCGCCTGCAAAAGATTGGACATCGACTGCAATCGGCCCAGCAGTTTCAAGCGTTCGTTGAGGAAACGTCATGACTTGCTTTGTAGAGCAACCACTTGCTACAAAGAAGACGGAAATCAGATAGAAAGTTAAACGGTTCATTTTCACTCCTGATTGTACCGAAGGTACAATACTTTGCATGACGCAATCAGAGCAAACTATTGGAACTCAATCCCACGTCTTGCCAATGCATGGCGCAAATCATCCTTCAAGTGAAAAACAGGGAACGGGTCCTGGCAGTTTTGCTCTGAAACAAAATATCGGTGGTGCAACGACTTTTTCATCACCAGATACTCCTGGGATGCCAGCCCCCTCAACACTCACTGCGTGGGATTTTAATCCTGCGCCGCACACAAATCCTGTGACTCAACTTGAGCACGCAAGAGTCGGAACGATTACGCCAGAGATGATTCGGGTAGCAGAACGCGAACCACATCTTTCGGCTGAGCAAGTTCGCGATGAAGTTGCATCAGGCCGCATGATTATTCCGGCAAACATCAATCACCTAAAAATGAACTTGGACCCGATGGCAATTGGTAGAGCGTCGCTGACGAAAGTCAATGCGAATATGGGTGCATCACCAGTTTCATCTGGCATCGAACAAGAACTTGAAAAACTCCATTGGTCAGTGAAGTGGGGCGCTGATACCGTGATGGACTTGTCTACTGGCGGTGACTTAAACGCATGCCGAAGCGCAATTATTGGTGAGTCAACTGTTCCAATCGGAACGGTCCCTGTGTACTCAATGATCATTGGTCGTAAGATTGAAGATTTAACACCTGAAATCATCCTCACCGAACTTGAGAATCAAGCAAAACAAGGTGTTGACTACTTCACCATTCACGCAGGGGTTCTTAAAGAGCACCTTCCGTATATTAAGGACCGGCTCATTGGCATTGTTTCAAGAGGCGGCTCGCTCCTTGCTAAATGGATGATTCATCACAACAAACAGAATCCGATGTATGACTGCTTTGATGACATCTGCGATTTAATGCGGCAATATGATGTGTCATTCTCACTTGGTGACGGTTTAAGACCGGGCGGACTCGCAGACGCAACGGATGAAGCACAACTAAGAGAACTTGAAGTCCTTGGCGAACTCACTGAACGAGCTTGGGCAAAAGGTGTGCAAGTCATGGTCGAAGGGCCAGGACATGTTTCCTTTGACCAAATTGAATACAACATGAAGTTGCAACGAACGCTCTGCCATGGCGCGCCGTTTTATGTCCTTGGGCCACTTGTCACTGATGTTTTCCCTGGATATGACCACATCACAAGTTGTATCGGTGCAACCGCTGCAGCCTATCACGGCGCATCAATGCTTTGTTATGTCACACCAAAGGAACACCTTGGATTACCGAAGAAAGATGATGTCAAGCAAGGATGTATTGCATACAAAATCGCTGCACATGCAGGCGATGTTGCACTTGGCATTCCGGGCACGCGAAATCAAGATGATGAACTCACCAAAGCGCGTGCTGCACTCAATTGGCAAAAACACTTTGAACTTAGTTTCGACCCTGACTTTGCAAGAGCAATGCACGATGAAGATCTCGATGTTGACACAGACTTCTGTGCAATGTGTGGTCACGATTGGTGCAGCGTCCGAATCAGTAAAGAGATTCAAGAGTTTGCATCAGGCAAAGACGAAAACTACGCGTGGGATAAGCCAAAAGTATCCGCAGCGCTTACCATTGAACAACAAGAGATTCTTGAACAACGCGGCGTTCTTTCGCCCGAAGAAGTACACAAACTTGCATCAAAGATGGGCGCTGACAAAGGTAAAGCAGCATGTCACAGTGACTTGGTCGATGACACGACTGCGCAAGAATTGCAAGGCGTTTAAGTTAAGAACCCCACTGACGCCTTAAACGTTCTTCCGTTTCATGAGTGGATGCAGTTGCAGTTTCACTTGCGACTCTGTCAAACAGTTCGTCACTGTAGGAACCATCAAGTTCATTAAGCCACTCTTTGGTGACTTGCATGGCGCGGGGAGGCTTCGTTGCAAGCTCCTCTGAGAGTTGACAAGCGAGTTCCTTCGCACTTTCATCATCGACTGCAGCGTGTGTCAAAAGTCCGATGTCAACTGCATCGCGCCCCCGCAATATCTGCCCACTCATCAGAAGCGCTCTCGCTTTCCCTTCGCCAACTCTTTGAAACAGGGTTGGAATAGTAACTGCAGGCGTGATGCCAAGCAGGTGTACTGGATAACCATATTTACCATCGACTGACCCAATAATAAAGTCGCATGCGGTGAGCATCGCGCAACCGCCTGCGATTGCCGCGCCATGGGCAGAGGCAACTACGGGTTGTTTCAATCGTTTGAGTTGTTTGATGAGCCCACTTAATCGAAGTATGAACGATTCAAGTATCGCAATTTCATTTGTGCACGCTTTCATGTCAAACCCTGAACAGAACACTTCACCTTCGCCTCGCAATAACACTACACAAGTGTCTTGATTCAAATCACGAAGCGATTGCTCAATAGCATCAAACATTTCAAGGGAAAGAGCATTTCGCATTTCTGGATTGTTGAGCGTGATGGTCGTGACGCCATCTTTAAATTGTTGTGTGACTAATGGCATGTATTATCCAGCAAACAATAGTCCAATCGTAATCCATATCAACGCTGCGAACATGACAACTGCAGTGTAACCAACAATATCTCTCGCCCTTACGCCAGTGATTGCCAGTAACGGGAGTGCCCAGAAGGGTTGAAGCATGTTCGTGAGTTGATCGCCATACGCAACGGCCATTACCATTTTGCCAGGGGCAATGCCAAGTTGCATAGCGCTTTCAAGCGCAACTGGCGCTTGAATTGCCCATTGTCCGCCGCCGCTCGGCACAAAGAGATTCACAATACCTGCGGAAATCATCGTGAAGATTGGCATTGAATCACTTGTGCTGTTTGCAACAAATACCTCAGTGAGTTCTGCCATCAGTCCCGATGCGGCCATCATCGCCATGATGCCTGCGTATAGGGGAAACTGAATCATAATGCCTGCACAACCAGTTGCACCTTTGCATGCTGCTTCCATGTACCTTAGCGGTGACCGATGAAGTAGCACGCCCAGTGCAAGCATGAACATAACGATTTGGTTGAGTCCAACTTTATCGAGCCCATGTTCAACGACATGCCTGCCAAGCGCAATAAAGAGTGGCATCGCAATGCAAAGGGCAATGACAGTTGAATGATTCAGTTTGTCTGGAATTGATTCAGGCTTTTTTTCAATCTGCTCTGGACTACCCGGATCCACTTTAAACACGCTTATTGGTTTAAAAGAATTCACATCTTTCGGTGCTAGAAAAAACAGAACAAGAGGAGCAAGAATGAGTAGTCCGCCACTGATGATAAAGTTCAGAGTTGAGCCAATTGAATCACTTAACAGCACAGTTTCGATGGAATCCAAATACTGATCAGGAATGACTTTTGCTGCACCTGCTTCAGTCGTCATGGAAAGTGGGGCAGAACCACTCAGTCCACCATGCCAAACAAGTAACCCCATAAAGCCGGCTGCTGCAATGAGCGGGTAATGGCATGGAATGCTTCTGCGTTGCATTGAGAATCCAACTTCACGAGCAAGGAGCGCGCCAACAATCAGTCCGAGCCCCCAATTCACGAGTCCTGCAACACATGCGATAAACCCAACAATCGCAGCAGCGCTCGCAGTTGATTGCGGGATATCCGCAATGCTATCGATACACCTTCTGACAAACGAAGTCGTCGCAAGAGCATAGCCCGTTACAAGAATCAAACACATTTGCATTGCAAATGCAAGGAGCGCCCAAAGGCCAGATTTGCTGTTACTCCACGAATCAATGAGTCCTTCAAACTGCGACTCCCCACCATAATCACCCCAAACAAGTGAAGCGACAGCAGTGAGCAGTGTGAGCAGAATGGCAATGACAAAAGGATCAGGAACAATTCGCTCCATAATCCGAGAGACAATACTTCCTAGCGTACTAATCATGGTGTCATGATACAGCACAGGGTGAGCAATTTGCTCACCCTGTGCACATCAAGGAGGAGGGACATACATAGTCAACGCGACTATGCAAACACATTATTAATCACAATGCCACGAGTCAGAAAAGATGTCATAGATCGCAGCCATCGACGCAGGAATTGAACCGTCTGAGGTTGATATTCCAATATCGATAAAGGTTGAATAAACTTCAGTTTCAATTGGTTTGATTGAGAGTAAATCACTTCGTTCTAAAAGAGCGTCAATCAATCCTAAATCTGGGATTGAGACATTTGTTTTCATGATTGAACCAACATATTGAGCAAGCGCATTTGCAATCAAAAGAAGTGCTTCGTCATAGTCACGCACATGCGCTGAGACGCCTTCGTGATCTGTTGATGTGATGACCGACTGCATTCGGAAATCAGCAACAAGTGGCACATCAGCATTGTTAACTTCATTCAAAATTGTATCTGCGTCACTTACTTCAACGGGACCATTGATGCACGCAACCCAATCTTTAGCACCCGTACCACAGAGGATGGTCGAATCCTCTAACAAATCTTCCCGAGCCAATGCCATCATGGCATCGCCAGGCGAGAGTGAAGAAAGTTCGACCTTCCAGCCCTCTGCGGTTTCAGTCAAACGGATGCGCAATGGTTTCACAAGACCAGCAAGCGATGGCTCGTTATTCCATTGCGGTGTGTCGTTTTGATTTTCGTGTTCGTTTATCATGTCTAGTTCGTAGTTCAATAAAAAACCCCGCTTTGTTGAGCGGGGGCGTTTCAGGTTAGGTAGAGTTAGACTCGTTAGTTCCTGTTAGCTCCCGCTAATCTCTTTGCGATGCATGTACATGTTGTCGTCATTGCAAAGTAAAGATTCGCAATACATGCATTCCAATTGCCACAACAAAGGGCTGCAAATGCATGACGACCTCTTGCCAATGGTGACAATTCAACAGCAACCACTCGAGCATTTCCTTCTCGCTCGCGAAGTTGTTCATTCAACCGCTCTTGTCTTGGTTTCAAAGTCATTACTACTACTATGCGCGTGAACCGATAATGGTCAACGAATTCGGACTTTTTTTTTGATTCAGGGCTAAATTATCTCAAAACGTTCAAAAACCATTGTTTTTGACCTAAAAAGCATATTCGATACCAGTCGTTATGTGCAGAAAGTCGTTTTTGACATCGCTTGAAACGATTGAGTCATATTCATGAAGAAGTCCAATTGAGAGCCGTAGATTTTCAATGGATTCGAGCTGCATGTTCCATTTTGCGTTGGTTACGACGCGATAGTTATCTGAGTCGTTGAGGTCTGGAAACCATGTTGAATCTGCAGTGAGCGATTGGGAATCACTAATCTCCCATTGATACTTCAATCCTAACAAACCTTCGGGGATGAGGTCTTCATTGATTGAATCAAACTCTTGCCGAGCACCTAAACCGATTCTACCCTTGAGGGTTGAAGCACTATCAATTTTATCGTTGCTCCAAAGTTGAAACTCAAAACCACCGTCTGCAATCAAGCGCTGGTCCCACGATTGAAATTCTGACCAATCGAGTTTCAGCGTCGTAAAGACATCCCAGTCTCCCTGATTACCATGCCATGTGTTTGCAATTGAAGAGGAAAGCCAATTGGTTGTTCGTACATCTTCACTCTCTGAGAACCGATATGTTAAATCTATGGCAACAGTGTTATCTCCCTCACGCTTCTCTGCGTGATATGCAGTGCTGATGTCCATACTATTGAATTGGCTTTGCTGATAACCAAACCCTAGTGTTATACGTTGACGCCATGGAGAGGGTGTTTCCACATGTTCATCTTCGGGTTTTGTGCCACCTTCGCCAGTTTGATGTTTTGTAAATGTAAGCGAAGACACATTTTCAATTGGCAGAGTCATGACACCCAAGATTTTATGTTCGATGACTATTTCTTGTTCATTCTGCGAAATGATGTTTACATTGAGTGTTTCGCCAGTCGAGAGAGTGATGGGTTCACTCGAAAACCAGCCTGTAAACAAAGTGAGGAATGTGAGTGTAGTGATAAGCAAGGCATCCATATTTCGGTACTGTACTCACTGATGGTCACTGACATGTCGGATAATCTAAAAACTACAGCGTTCATTTCGCCGCCGAACCGAGGGGGCATTTGGCTTGCGGTAACGTTTGCAGCCATTGGAGCAGGGGTGTTACTTTCTGGATTGTTCTCTGGCTCAACTGGTTTCTATGGTGATTCAGGTCATGTAGGGTTTACAGACACAGCCCACGAACTTCTACGCGAGACTGGTCGAGTCATCGTGCTTACGATCTTGTTGTTACTTGCCATTCGCATCGAAGCGTGGAGAAAACGCGTGCAGTTTGGAGGAGTCATTCTTGTATTTACTCGCTGCTTATCCATCGCCGTTTGTGCTGAATCCATCCGCGTGATTCAGTTGAACACTGGAATCGGGCGATTGATTGTGATGTCAATCCTGCAATATGTTGTTTTTACTCTAGGCATTATTTCATTATTTACTTTTTCAATCAAAGAAGCAGTAAAGTTTTCAGCGATTTGCGTATGTTTCCTAATCGCACTCTACTTTTCAATGCACCTTGGAATCTGGCTCTTCTGATTGCCGCTCTAGTTGCGCTGTTTTGTTTGGATCCCAATTCTTGTGATACTGCGCAATTGTCGTATTGCTAAAGCGAGAGTTACAAGCGTGACAAGAGAGTCTGGTGTTCACAACAAAGAGAATTAAGATATCTAACATCAAGATAACGCTCATTGTGATGAGCATTATCCAGGTTGTGACAAGCCCAAGAATCCCTGCCACAGCTCCAGCGAATGCAAGCACAATCACAATGCCCGTGACTTGAGGAAATATTTGTTCCTTGTACAAGTCCCCTCCACAAACGATGCACCCACGAATTCTTTTTGAATCATCTAAAGTCGAATCCCATTTCAAAAACAACTCGTGTTCTGATGGCGCCACAACGACCGTTGTAGGTTGCTCATCGATATCAACTTCAAACGACCCCTTCTTTTGCTTCCCATCGTAGAGTTCGACAAGCATATTCGGCATAGTAAACCCTTACACCCCTTGCGGAGTCGCTCAAGGTGAACGATAGTGCAGCACATGGGCGAGTCTCAGTTCAATGCGAAAACACTAAAGGGCAAATTCATTGTCTTTGATGGTCCTGACGGCTCAGGAAAATCAACCCAAATCACGCGTTTCGTAGAGTGGTGCAGGGGGCAAAGGATTACGGTGAAGGAAGTCCGCGAACCAGGCGGTACAAGTATTGGCGAACAAATCAGAGAGGTATTGCTTGCAACTGAGAATTCAGAAATGACACTTCCTTGCGAAATGCTCCTATATATGGCTTCCCGCGCTCAACTCATGGAACAGGAAGTTATTCCTGCACTTGAGCGGGGTGAGATTGTCGTTGCGGACCGATTTATAAGTGCCACTCTGGTCTATCAAGGGTATGCAGGTGGGTTACCCGTCCACTGGATTGAACAAGTCGGCGAAGTTGCCCTTCAAGAAAAGTGGCCTGACCTTACCATTATCTTTGATGTGGATTGTGAAACAGCCTCAAAACGGCTCAATCCGCTTCTCGACCGCATGGAACTCAAAGGAGAATCGTTCCACAAAAAGGTACGGGAAGGCTTCCTCGCTTTAGCTGAAAATGAGCCCAATAAGTATGCCATCATTGATTCAACAGCCCCAATTGATGCCGTTGAAGAATGTGTACACGCCCTCATTCAAGATCGATTTTGAGGACTCATTTCAACAAAATGAAGCAAAATGAACTATAAAATTCCAATTTCTTAAAAAACCGTAAGCGTATACAAAACAACACTTTATCGAATTATATAGGGGTATTTTTTAGAGCAATCTGTACGCAAAATGTGGTGAATTTGGACCATTTGCCGATAAATGCTGAATCCCAAGGACCCGCGTTGTGGTCCAAATTGTCAGGGATGGCTATTGGCCACAACAGGCTGGGTTAGGAAACTAAGGAGATCTTCTTATGAAAAATGCACTAGATACCATTAAATCATGGGCTTGGGGATTTATCGACCTCATGCTTATCTTCATCGCCGTAGGCGTATTAGTACAAGTCATCTTCGGTGACGGCGCTGGCTGGTTCAGCGGAGTTGTCGGACGCTTGATGGCACTTGTTAGCGAATTCTCAGCTGGCGGCTTCGTTGGCTTGATCGCTCTTGTGATCGTTCTTTCACTCTTCAACCGTCGTACAGCATAACTGACGGTTAATCACAGCAAAGCCTAGCTTTGCACACTGCCTCCCTGTCCAAGGATGGATACGGTGACGGCAAAAATA
>MDTD01186372.1_pt1 | contig 15622 bp, 12 predicted proteins | sample 811221 | NCBI WGS metagenome assembly MDTD01 (sample SAMN05326646, study PRJNA326480) | marine metagenome | isolation source: seawater | place: Pacific Ocean: South West | collected 2011
ATAGTCTTGAAATTCTTTATAGGCATGGGGTTTCACCTTGAGGCAGGGGCTGTCCGTGTGCGCTCCTATCAGTCGAAACCCTTTTTCTCTAAGATCGGCCCCTGCTGTTCGGAAGGCTATAACGGAGCCCTGACGAGCTACGTAGTAAAGGCCATTTTCATCTAAATCCCAATGATTTTTTTCATGAAGTTCATTGAATCCTTGCGCTCGCAAGTTACTAATGGTCTGCTGTACAGCATGGTAGGGAGTTGGTGAGTTGTCTAGAAATTCAAACAAATTTGAAAGTACCTCTTTTTGCATACAACCTTTTCTCCTATCCAAGACAAAATTGTAACAGATTAAGTAAATATAATCGCGGTAGTATTCTTAGTCTACTAATTAAGGAGCGGGTAAAATGCAATATGAGGAGCTCAGTAAAAAACATCCACGCTCTTTGAAAAATTATGAAAATAAAAGTATTCAGGAGTTTTTTGAGGAATTTAATGTATTAGACAGAATGCCCCCCTGCATTGTAGTGGCGGGTACCAATGGTAAGGGAAGTGTTTGCCGAATTATTGAAGAAATTTATGTTTGTCAGGGTTATACAGTCGGAAGTTTTGTGACTCCACATTTACTTGATTTCAAGGAACGCATTCGATTAGATTCAAGTTCAATTTCTTCGATACATTTCGCCTCAGTTTATGAACAATCCAAGGGTTTACTAGCAGAGTTCGAAAAACGATATGGTCGGCCGATGACATTTTTTGAAATGATGATTCTCATTTCAGTAGAAGTTTTTTCGAAATGTGATTTTGCGATTATTGAGGTGGGGCTTGGGGGTGCAAGAGATGCCACAAGGGTGTTTAATCCCGAACTGAATTTATTCACTTCCATTAGTTTAGATCACTGCCATATTCTGGGTAATACTCTTGAGGAGATTCAAAAAGAAAAATTAGGAATTCTTAAGCCGGGTGCAAAACTTGTTACAAGTCCAGAACAGCAAATTTCATTGGGAGGTAGTTGTGAATATTCAGTAGAAATTACGCCAGTTGAATCCTCAATTTACCTTCAAAGGTTTTACATAAATTGTGAATTGGGATGTGGACAAGTTTCCACCCATCTATTAGGGTCTTATCAATTACAAAATATTCAGCTTTCTATTCAAGCAGTAATACATCTCCGTTCAATATTAAATATTTCCTGGCAGAATTTGATTCGAGCCTTAAATCAAGTCAAACATCCTTGCAGGCTAGAATGGATTCATCCTCGAATTTTGATTGATGGTTCTCATAACCTAGAGGGGTGGAGTAAGCTGCAAGATTATTTAAAACGGATGAATTTGATACAGGATAGTCAATGGGCTATATGCCTTAAAAAGACTAAGTCTATAAATCAATTGCGTGAGTTTATAGGTGACTCTCCCATATGTTTTAACCCCCGTAGTACAAGTTTCTATACTTCTCAAAAGTTAGCTTATGAATTCAATGGTAAAGCTTGTTCTAGTTTTATTGAAGTTTTTGACCAATGGTCCAGAGATAGTAGTAAAAAATTAGTCGTAACGGGTTCGCTCTCTGGATCAGCGAGATTGAAAAGGAGCTTTTTGAAATTACTTGATACAATTGAAAAAAATTCGTCTCACAAGTATAGTGCGCGCACTCGAGTGTGCTGAGTTTAGGAGGAGTTTTCATGGAAATTCATGGGAAAAGAGTGCTTTTATTGGGTGGTGCTGGGTTAGTTGGTACTGCTGTATGTCGTCAGATGTTGAGCTACGGACCTGAGGAGTTGATTGTTAGCTCTCTTAAAGAAAATGAGGCTATGCAAGCTCAAAGAGAGCTCAGTCGGGCTTTTCCTGAAACTCATATTACGCCTGTTTGGGGTAACATGTTTGTTCGTGAGGAACATAAAGATTTACCTCCTTCCTCCATCATTGAGACCCCTGAACTCCGCGAACAGTTGATTTCCGATAATTTAGATGATTTAACGGATGTAATTCTCAAAAACTCTTTTCTTTATCAGATAATTTCACGACACAAACCGGACATTGTTGTGGACTGTGTTAATTCTGCTACTGCGGTTGCTTACCAAGATATTTTCCTAGCAAACTATAAAGTTCGTGAAAGTATGAAGGAGCTACGGGCAGGAGATGGTAGCCAAGAGAAGATGTTTACGGAGGTAGAAAAACTATTGGCGACTCTATACGTTCCTCAGCTTATACGGCACGTACAAATCTTGAATGAATCCATGAGGCAGGCCAAGACAAGTATTTACTTAAAAGTTGGAACGAGTGGTACTGGGGGCCTAGGTTTGAATATACCTTACACGCATAGTGAGGAAAAACCTTCAAGGATGCTTTTGTCTAAGAGTAGTGTGGCGGGTGCTCATACTTTATTGTTGTTTTTAATGGCTAGGACACCCGGCGGTGCAATTATAAAGGAAATCAAGCCTACAGCGGCTATTGCTTGGAAGAAAATCGCGTATGGTGAGGTTCAACGAAAAGGAGGTCCTGTAGAACTTTTCGATTGTGATCCTAAGCTTGCCAACCCCCTAGGTGGAAGTTTACCCGCGGGTGGTTATCAAAACTATCAGTCTACTGGTGAGAATATGAAAACGGTTTTCATCGACACCGGTGAAAATGGAATTTTTTCAACTGGAGAATTTGAAGCGATTTCTAGTTCTGGACAGATGGAATTAATTACGCCTGAAGAAATAGCTCGTAATGTGATTTTTGAAATAAGGGGCGGTAACACCGGTCATGATGTTATCAACGCACTTGACTATGCAGCTATGGGGCCAAGTTATCGAGCTGGTGTGATGAGAGGCACGGCTTTAGAAAAACTCAAGGAACTGGAAGAAGAGTTTGACTGTGATAGTATCAGTTTTACTTTAATAGGTCCTTTTGTTTCAAAGCTTCTTTTTGAGGCTTACGTTATCAAAAAAGTCTGTAAAGATCTTACCGAACTGAAGAATTTAAGCGCCCGTGAATTAATGCAGCGAATGGATTCCCTAATCAGAGAAAATCTCAAAGTTCGCACTTCTATTTTGTCAGTGGGGATCGGTATTTTGATGCCAGATGGAAAAACCCTTCTGCATGGCCCAGAATTGACTGTACCGCCTTTTAAAGGGAAGCGCGAATTGGATGTTAATGAAGAGAATATTAATCGATGGAGTAAGGACGGCTGGGTAGACCTTCGTCTGAGTAATGCTGAAGTTTGGAAAGGCCGTTGTGAAAGAATTTTTGCTCAAATGGATTCCATTCCCGAGGATGATACTTCGAGTCAGTACATTCGCAATGAAAACTATTGGTTAAAAGATTGCTCAATCAACATTGGTAAAATGGTTGGCTGGATTCTAGCAGTTGAAGAGCACTCTGCTCGTTTGAAGCGCTAATCACAAAATAAATCGAGTACTTCTTGCATGCTTAGTTGTCGAAGAGGACCATTCTGTGATCCCAATACAGACTCGAAAAGTTCTTTTTTCTTGTCTTGTAATTCTAGAATTTTTTCTTCGATGGTGTTTTCACAGATAAGTCGATATACCATTACCGGCTTATTTTGACCAATGCGATGGGCGCGGTCTATTGCTTGTGCTTCGGCTGCAGGATTCCACCAAGGGTCCAATAATATTACGTAGTCTGCCGCAGTTAGATTAAGTGCAGTGCCCCCAGCTTTTAGGCTGATCAAAAATAATTGGCATTGAGATTGGAAAGATGCGACGGCCTTTTGTCGTTGCTTTAGATCGTGTTGGCCTTGTAGTCGCTCATAATTAAGCTGTAAACCATCTAATATCCAAGCCAGTTTGTCTAGCATACTCGTGAATTGAGAAAAGAGCAGAATGCGTTTATCTTGAGCGACTAATTCAGGTAATATTTCTTGGAGGTAGTCTAATTTTACGCTAGAAATAGCTTCAAATTCGGGATTGGCTAACTGAGGTTCTAAGCACACTTGACGAAGTCTAAGCATACCTTCTAAAACATAGACTCCTGAACGTTCTAACCCGGTATCATTGATTTGGCTCAGTACTCTTTTGCGATAAAAATTAGCAGTTTCTCGGTATGCTTGAGATTGGTCTTCTTCCATTTTGAGATTTACCACTGATTCTGTTTTAGGGGGTAATTCGAGAGCCACTTCATCTTTGGTACGACGCAGAATCATAGGTTCTACAAGCTGCTTCAGAAGTTCTCTAGTTTCATGAACTTGTCCACGTTCAACCGGTTTGGTGAATCGACGACGAAACCACGCTTTGGTGCCAAGGTATCCAGGATTTAGAAAATCGACTAAAGCTTGTAGTTCTAAAGTGTTGTTTTCTAGGGGCGTGCCACTTAATGCTAGTCTAAATTGCGATTTCATTCTTTTGATTGCTCTTGCTGTGCGTGTTCCCGAGTTTTTAACCATTTGTGATTCGTCTAATAAGAGACAATGGAATTTTTGTTTTTGCATCCATTGTTCGTCGGATAACAAAGTTCCGTAACTAGTCACTATGACGTCACAACAGGAGAATGCTTCTCTTTGATAATGTCTTTGATTTCCATGATAGAGATACACTTTTAGAGATGGAGCAAATTTTTTGATTTCGATGAGCCAATTAGATAATGCGGATAACGGAGCTACTATCAAATGGGGCTGATCACTTTGTTTGTGACACCAATCAAGAAATACTACACTTTGGCAGGTTTTACCTAAACCCATTTCATCGGCCAAGCATGAATTAAGACCTCCTCTATAATTTCTACTCAGCCAGTGAACACCATCCAATTGATAAGGTCTAAGTTTTCTAGCTTGGCTGATAGCGATCTCAATTGGACCTAGCTTCTGGATTTGACTTATGCGTTCTTGAGTTTTGCGTATGAGTCGTAGGGTTTTTTGACCAATAGAGTCTTCCCCGAGCAAGTTCATTAGAATTTGTGGGCTTTCAACTGGAATCTGCCATTCTTCAGGTTGCTCTCCCAGAAGTAGTAATTTTTTTAATTGCTTGAGATCTTCCGGATGGATTTTCAAGAGTTGTCCTCGTTCATCTTGAATAAACCCACGTGCTAAATCGAGATTTTTTAGATTTTGATTTGTTTTTTCACCTTGGAGTTGTAACTGCAATTTGAGCCATTGCCCCTGTTGATGGGAATCTACCTTAATGCGAACCAATTTACTTTTGGCATGTTTCTTTGATAGCTTAAGATTGTAGATTTCATATCCGCGGTTTAGGAAATCTTCAGCTCCTTCTAGTAGCCATACATCAAACTCTTCTCTGGAAATTTTGAATTCAAACTCTAAGCCAGCTTTGCGATAAGGTTTTTGCAAACAATTGAAGGGTAAGTAGCTCATTACAAACTCTTTGCAAATTTTTTCGAACTGAGGATTGTTTTTTACTTTTATATCACCATTTAGGCTAGTGTTGTTAAGGAATTTATTAAATGGTGTCTGATAGTCAAATGCAAGCTGAAAATAAACATCACCTTCTAGAGTTTCGTGATATCGTATTAATGGTATGGGTTGAACCTGAACATGGTGTCTTGGAATCACTTGGGTTTCAATCCTTAGATCAGGGACTTTGAGATCTTTTAATCTTTCTAAAACCGCATTTAAGGCATTCGCAGGAAACCACGGTGTTTGTCTTATAAATTGTCCAATGAGCCGCCAACCTGGTTTTTGAGGAAGTCGAATCAAGTAAGTATTTGCCTTGGATTCCCATAGAAAAAATATTTGGTTGCTGTCTTCGAAAGATAAGGAGTAGAGCGGGTGTATTAGTTTAGCCTGCTTTGTGGCATCAATAGTTAAAATAAGTTGAGGTTTTAAATCGAGTCCGTTATTAGAAGGGCTGAACTCTAATTTAGCCTTGGAAGCGTCGCTTAATTGAACCGATTTACTTTTTTGGCCGTCCTTGAAATAGAGTCGAGCCTTATTTTCAACAATGTACTTCAGTAGAGCTGGCTGCAATAGATGGCTTAGCTGGTCTTTCTGAACCCTGAGGCTATGTTTCTGTTGCTGATCATCCAAGACTCTTTTAAGTAAAGGTCTTAAAAAGTCAGGAATACCATGCACGTCAAAACGGTTCCACTGATTTAGGGTGAATGGTAGAGGTCGGACTTGTCTTTCCTCTCTGCGAGGTACTATGGCAGGGTTCAAACGTATAGAATAAGATCCATTGACTTGCACTCTAGACTTTTCAAGAGTTATACCGAAATCAGCAGGCAGCTGATTTTTCGGTATACTTTTAGAGTATTTATGAAGCTCCATCTCATGAAGCTGGTCTAAGAGAAAAGTAGGCAATGGGTTATTTTTAGTCTGATTTGCTTGAATTGTTTCAATAAGCACTTCTTCTTGATTTTCAGAAGGATTAAAAGATACCAATTGATCCCGTTTATTCTGTTCAAATTTTAGGCTCGATTCACGCTGTTTGATTGCATCTTGGATAGCATCATTAAATGCTGCGGGTAATTGTTTCAGACTCTTGGCTTGTCTTGTTCGGAAGGCAAAAACAGCAGCACGAGTAATACTTTCACGGTCGAATGTAGTTTTGATATTTTCTGAAAATCGCCAGACTAAATCGTCTTCACGAAAAGCTGGTTCAATCAAAAGTGTCCATTGGATATTGCTAGATTTTGGAGCTTGACTAGCAAACAAGAAAGATTCTTCTAAACATTCAAAATAATAATATTCAACTTTCTGATCAAAATGTGCTGGAGAAAACCATCCTAGATAAAATTGATCGAGATAATCTAGAAGTCGATTTTTTGTAAATTTGGACACTATAAAACCCTATATCAGAGTGGTGATTTTACACCATTTTTAGTGCCTTCTCTGATATAATTCTACCAATGGTTCCTTGATGGAGCCTTTTTTTGTATTGATAAGTCGTGCAGAGTAAATCAACAAAGGAATTTCAAGTATGCGAAAACTATTCGGGACCGATGGAATTAGAGGTACCGCTAATGTAGAGCCTATGACCGTGGAAATGATGGTCAAAGTGGGGCGAGCTGCAGCTTATCTTTTAAGTAACAAAGGAGAAAGGACCAACCACCCTATCGTAATTGGTAAAGATACTCGTGTTTCTGGTTACATGATTGAATCGGCACTCGTTGCCGGAATTTGTTCAATGGGTATGAATGCTTGGTATACAGGTCCTCTGCCTACGCCTGGCGTAGCGTTTTTGACCCGTTCTCTCAGAGCTACTGCAGGAGTAATGATAAGTGCTTCTCATAACCCTTATCAGGATAACGGTATAAAATTTTTCCAGAATGATGGATACAAATTGTCTGACTCTATCGAAAGCGAGATTGAGCGTTTGATTGATTCCGGTGAGGTTGACGAAATTAGACCAACCGCAGAGATGGTCGGAAAAGCATATCGGATGGAAACGGCAGTTGGTCGTTACATGGAGTTTGCCAAAGCTAGTTTTCCTCGAGAAATGAATTTAGATGGTCTCAGGATAGTTGTAGATTGCGCGAATGGAGCATCTTACAAAGTTGGACCTGGGGTTTTGGTGGAGCTAGGAGCTGAGGTTATAACAATCAACAGCAATCCTAATGGTTTAAATATCAATGAACAATGTGGCGCTATGCATCCTGAAAAAATGCGGGTAGAAGTTATTAAATCTGGAGCTGATGTTGGGATTGCTTTTGACGGAGATGCTGATCGAGTTATCTTTTCAGATGAAAAAGGAAACGAAGTAGATGGCGATTTAGCTATGGGGTTAGCTGCAATAGAAGGTAGTGAACAGGGTTGGCTAAGTCGCAATACACTAGTAACTACTGTCATGAGTAATATGGGCTTGGATATTGCCATGCGACGTCATGGAATAGATATCATTAAAACTCCAGTAGGGGACCGTTATGTGGTGGAAGCCATGAAGAAAGAAGGCTATAATTTGGGCGGAGAGCAATCAGGTCATTTGATTTTTCTAGATTATAATTCTACGGGCGATGGTTTAATTTCTGCTTTACAGCTTTTAGCTATTCTGAAGCGACGCGATAAGCCTTTATCAGATATTGTTTCGGTGGTGCAAAAGTTGCCTCAGGTGATTCAAAATGTGAAAATACGAGAGAAAAAACCATTGACTTCCATGGTGTCGGTCAGTAAGGCAATAGCTGACGTTGAAAATAAGTTGAATGATGAAGGTAGAGTTTTGATTCGCTACTCAGGTACCGAGAATTTATTGCGGGTGATGCTTGAAGGTGAGGATGAGAAACAGCTTAAAGACTACGCATCGAAAATTTGTGGTGAAGTAGAAAAGGAAATTGGAGCCTAAACTATATGAGCGACCTGCTTGATAAATCTCTGCAAGAGGCAGATGAGACCTTAGCAGAGCTAATCTCAAACATGCCCAAGGATAAGCGCGAATCAATTCTTCAAGAATTAGAGCGCACTCATCCTGATTGGGATTTGGAGTCGCTCTTGCAAGCTCAGGTTTCTCAGCAGTCGGAATCGTCTCATTTTGAAAAGATTCTTCTAAACAAAGAAGGCGAGAGAGAAGACAGTCAAGTACTAGATAAATCTGGTGATGCCGCCAGACTAACTAATGAAGAAAGAGAGTTTTTCTTTGGAGAAATTAGTTCAAACGGCAGTGAAGAGGAATCGGAAGGTTCTGATGGCGTTTTTCTAGCAGGCAATGAGTTTGAAGTTCCGAATGAGGGTGAGGTAGAGGTCAGTGTAGTTGAGCAAGATGCAGCCATATATGAGGATTTGATGATTTCGCCTATTCTACGCGATTCCAGACGACTGCTTTATCTAAATATGTGTGTTTTATGCACTATTTTATTGGTAATGGCGATCATTGGTTTTCAGCAATCACAAATCATAATAAGAATGGAACAGTCTCAAGATGCCCCGATTATTTCTCAGGGCTTAAAAATAGATAATAGTGATACTGACTTGCCATGGAAATTTTTTCTACTTTCAGGTGAGCAACAGCGGTTAGAACTCAAACAAAGATTAGATTCGAATTTAACCTCTAGGGAAGAAAAGATTTACTGCTATTCTATGTTGGCAACCTTAGCTTTTCAGGAGGGGGATTGGCAGCAAGGACGTGAGTACTTGCTGGAAGGTATGCAACTGAAAAATGAGATACAGGAAGCGAAATAAAACTTGGCATTTGTCTTTGCCTTTATTTGTACTCTTTTTCGTGAGCAATGTGGAAGTGCCTTTTAAAGATATAAAACGACAGGGACGCACTTTGTAAAGCCTGTCATGTCAACTATTAGAGGTAGATATGAGTAAGATATGGCTAAGAGATATCAAACAGCATTTAGGTGAAATTGTTACATTACAGGGCTGGGTGTTTAACAAGCGTGGTAGTAAAAATATCCAATTTATTGAATTACGAGATGGTACGTTGGTATTACAAGGTATCGTTACTCTTGAGGATTCCGGCCAGGCAACTTGGGATGTGGCCGAGACTTTGACTCAAGAAACTAGTTTAGAGCTAGTTGGTAAGGTAGTTGAGCATCCTAAATCCATTAGTGGATGCGAGTTAATCATTCATGAAATTCGGCCCATACAAATAACTGATGAATACCCCATCACTAAGAAAGAACATGGTCCCGACTTTCTCATGAAGCGTCGTCATTTGTGGCTCAGATCCCGCAAACAGAGAGCAATCTTGCAGATTAGAAACGAAATAATTCATGCATTACGTCAATACTTTTATGAGCGACAATATGTACTTACGGATTCTCCTATTCTGACTGGCACTATAGGTGAGGAAGGTTCAACTTTATTTTCAACTGAATATTTTGATGAGGGCCAAGCTTTTTTGGCTCAGACCGGTCAACTTTATCTTGAAGCAACAGCTGCAGCTTTAGGTAAAGTTTACTGCTTCGGACCAACCTTTCGAGCTGAAAAGTCTAAAACGCGCCGCCATCTCACTGAATTTTGGATGTTAGAGGCTGAGGTTGCTTTTGCGGATAATGATGAAAATATGCGTATTCAGGAAGAGATGTTTCAGTTCGTAATTGCACATGTAATCAAGACCTGTCCGCTGCAATTAAAAACATTAGGTCGTAAAGTGGCTGATCTTGAAAAGTGTTTAAGACCATTTAAGAGAATCAGCTATGACGAGGCTGTGGATTACCTTCACTCTCAGGGTAGTGCTATCGTTCGTGGTAAGGACATGGGGGCTGAAGATGAAGTTCTTCTAACCGAAAATTATGATGTACCGGTCTTTGTGATGAACTATCCTAGAGAAGCCAAAGCTTTTTACATGAAAAATCATCCTGAAAATGAGGATCGTGTTTTATGTAGTGATCTTTTAGCGCCAGGATACGGTGAGTTAATCGGAGCTTCCCAGAGAGAGGATGATCTAGAAGTCTTGGAAAAAAAGATTGTCGATTTTGGTTTGAATCCAGAGTCTTTTGAGTGGTATCTCGATTTACGACGGTATGGTACTTACGTACATTCCGGATTTGGAATTGGGCTTGAAAGAACAGTTTCTTTCATAACAGGAGTCAGGCATATTAGGGAATGTATTCCTTTTCCACGGATGATGACTCACTTGGAACCTTGAATGCGAATTGTTAGTGGACGACTAAAGGGTATGAGACTGAATTCTCCGAATGGAGGCCTGATACGGCCGACTACCGGAAACGTCAGGGAAGCAGTGTTTAATATTTTAGGCCAAGATCTTTCTGGTTTAGATTTTATTGATCTGTGCTGTGGTACGGGAGCCATGGGTTTGGAAGCGGCTTCTAGGGGCGCAAGCACTATTCTATTTGTAGAGAGGGATCGTAAAGTAGCTCAAATATTAAGGGATAACATCCACGTTGCTGCTAAAAGAATCAATCAAGATGATTTGAAAACAAAAATATACGAAGAAAGTTTTGAGGTTTTTTTGAGACGTGGATACCAGGCGAGTTTGATTTACTTTGATCCTCCTTACGATTATTTCTACTCTAAAGATTGGGCAGATAAACCTTATTCAAAAATTGTAAAACCTGGCGGACTATTTTTGATGGAACACCCGAAAAGAGAGCCGCGTCAGATTCCAGAAACTCTGGATGGTTTGCATTTACGAAAAACTCGCAAGTACGGTAAAAGTTCTCTGAGTATTTTTGAACATATTGAAGGTATTGATCAAGAATAATTAAAAGCTTCTAGCTTCAATCAAGTCTGGCATTGGAAGAGCAAAAGCATTTCCATTTCGAACCGAAATTTCTAGTCTGTCGCTACTACCTACGATAGCGGCGAATGTATCAGGTGGCATCTCAGAATAGTGCGTAAATACCTTCACGATACTGTTATTGACTCTTACCTCTAATTTTCCTTTTTCATAGATCCCATTGGTAATCAAGTTTCCAAAATGATCGTTATAAATTACATCAATATTTTGCCATTTATGATTAATCTGTACATCAGTAATGGATAAGTTCTGTATGTCGCTCATTGAACAGCGCTTAAATTGGTTCAATAGGTTTCTATTAACGGCTAATCTAGCTGCCCAAGGTGCAAAAATATCTCGTCCATGAAAAGTATTGGATATGTCTTTTTCAAAAGGTAACTCCCAAATATTTCTGTCACTTGCAAAGTCACTAAGTAAACCATTGTCAGGTCCAATAAATAGTCTATTTTGGTGTAAAATTACTAAAGGCTTTCTAGCAGACCCTACCTCAGGGTCAACCACACAACAAAAAATTGAATCATCAGGAAAGTACTGGAAATTATCCTTCAGAATAGCTCTACCGTGTTTGATGTTTTGAGGTTGAATGGAATGACACAAATCTATAACAGCAGTTTTAGGGGCTAATTTGGCGATTATACCTTTGAGTACACCTACATAGGCGTCACGTAAGCCAAAGTCTGTCATTAGGATAATTGAATTATTCATTGGCGTGATTTTAGCAAGCGATTAAAAAAAAATAAAAGATATGTAACCAATTAGTTAGTGACCGCATCACAGTATGTGTATGTTACTAAGTCTTATGTGTGAAAATAAATCCTCACAGAACTTTGATCTACTTCGGAAGGAATTCGAGACTATTCAGAAAAAGTTGATGAGTTTAAGTATGCGATACCAAAAGAGTTTTTGGGAGGCTGAAGAGGTTGTTTCAGAAACTTATCTCCAAGCGGCGGAGAAATGGGATCAATTTGAAGGTCGTTCGAAGCTGTCAACATGGCTATATAAAATATGTGTGAATAAAAATTTGGAACGCTTACGTCGCAATCGTTCAACTACCGAAAAATGGAAGAGATTTGCATACAATTGTTTAACTCATATACGTAATAAGGATGCAGAATTTGTAGGGTTACGCGAGGATTTTAGACAGGCATTAGAACAGTTGGATGAGCGCGAGAAAAGTGTGTTTCTTTTAGTTGTTTTTGAAGAATTTGCTCACAAAGAGATAGCGGAAATTTTAGATATAAGTGTTAGTAATGTGAAAGTGATATTGCATAGAGGACGTAAAAAACTTATGAGTTTATTGTCTAGCTATCTTGAGGATCGGGGAAATTAAAATGAGTCGACCGTGCAAAGATATTCAGGAAGAGATTGGTCAGTCTGTGGCCGGTGATTTAAGCGTTGAAGTTCATAAACACTTAAAAGATTGTTCAGAATGTGATGATTATGCACAAAAGATTATTCGCTTAGAGAGAATATTCAAAGAAGAAGGTTTGGTTAGTGAACTTGTGGGCCAGTCCTCAACGAGAAAACTGAAATGGTTAGTAATGTCTGCAGGTGCTTGCATAATTTTATTATTACCAGATACTTACAAATTAGACTCCGGACTTTATCTTCAAGAACAGTCAAGACAATCAAAATTTGTGACAACTCAATCCAATAATTCAGCTGATATTCGAGAAGATCAATTGGACCAGTATGTAAGTACTTGGTTGCAAAGTGAACAGGATTTATGGGAGCAGATTGGAGAGATGGATTGGGCTTTAGATGAATACTATGAATCTATGGAGATTATAAGTCAGTGGCAAGTAGAGCATTTAGAGATGCAAGAGTCTTGATGTAGGAGGGTGGAAATGATCCAAATTTTAAAGCTTATTTTACTGTTCTTTAGTGTACTGATCCCTACACATATTAACGTTACAGCGAATGATGCAATTATTAAGAGTGAGTCAAATAAAGATATTCGAAAATTAAAAGGAAAAAAGAAGCGCTCCAAAAAAGGCAAACGGGGTAAGTCTGGTGCCTTTCAAGATCGCTTTATCAAGAAGCAGATGAATGAGTTTTTGAAAACAGTGCCACAAGAGCATCATCAAAAAGCGCAGAAAATAATCACTTATCTGCATACATCTCACCGAGTTGCTAAGACGCATATGAAAAATAAAAACATGGTAGGAGCTTTAAAGATTTTTAATAAACGATTAAGGCTTAAAGTTCCTGATTTTTTTGATCAAGCTCCGCCAGTCTTAAAATATTTTAAGCTGGCAACAAAGTCTGCGATCGGAAAAATTTATCTAAGTCAGAAGAACGGGGAGAAAGCAGTACAAATTCTAGAACAGTCTTTTGGCGAAGCTCAAAAATATGAAGATTTCCCGAACTCTATGTTAATTGGTCTACGTCACCAACTGATGCGTGCTTACAGGATGATAGGTAAGCCTGCTAAGGCAGATATGATGTTAGAGAGTGCTCTAAGGGAGGCTGAGTCGGAACTTGAATTTGAATAGAATTAATCGAAAATGTTTTGCTAACTCTTAAAGAATTACGCTGAATTTTATTTATTTACGGGTTCCTGTAAATATAATACTGGTTTCGTGGATGTCATAGGTTTCACTAAGTTCACTTTGCACCTTAACTGCATCGATTGGGATATCTATGATTTGACCACTCTCCTCATCGATTAAATGGTGATGAGGTTCCATATTAGCATCGAAAACTGCTTTATCCAGGTGAGGGAATCTAAGTTGTTTAACAAGGCTGACATTTGCCAAGAGATTTAGTGTATTGTAAACCGTTGCTAAACTCATCTTCGGAAAATTTTTGTCGGCCCATGATTTGACATCTTCTACTGTGGGGTGGTCTGCTTCACAAAGAACATATCTACAGATAGCTATGCGTTGTGCGCTGGGTTGAACTTTGTTTGAGCGCAACAATTTTTCTATTTCTGGGATAGTAAGGCAATTAGTTTTAGGGCTGACTAACATAACCAAATTTTAAGCCTACAATTAATTATCGTCAATAATTAGTGCCGAAAAGCTCGCTCGATAATTAGATACTAATCTGGCAGATTGCATAACAGAAAAGTATAATCTGACGCCTATTTGAGTGAAGGATGAAAATTGCGGCTTAATTTTGATGATTTTAAAACTTTAGCGTTGAGTTACGATGTGGTTCCAGTTTATCAGGCAGTTCTTGCAGATTTGATAACTCCTATAGGAGCTTATCTTAGGTTTCAGGCGAATGAGTCGTATTGTTTTTTGTTTGAATCAGTAACTAAAGGAACTCGTGCTCGTTATTCATTTTTGGGTCGCAATCCGCAGAAAATTTTCACACATTCGAAAGGGATTACTTCGGTGCAGTTTGAGGGGGGAACTCCACAAGAGGTAGATACAAGTTTTCTAAAATTGTTACGAACGGAGCAGGCCAATTTTAAGGTGGCTCGGTTAGAGGGATTTCCCAGCTTTACAGGTGGTCTAGTGGGGTATTTAGGATACGAAACAGTTCAATTTTTTGAAGACATACCGGTTCATGAAGATAGTTATGAGGAGGGGCAGGATATTCCTGACAGTATATTTATGTTCATGCAGGATCTGATGGTTTTTGATCATAATAAAAATCAGGTGATAGTCTTTACTAATACAAATATTGAATCTCATGATGAAGTATACCTTAGAGAATTATATGAGAAGTCCCACGCAAGAATTGATGAATTTGGTATGAGTTTACACTCTCATGTTGAGTACCAGTTACCGAGAAAATTGGAACGATCAGCTATGCAATCAAATATGACTCAATCCGAATTTGAAAAATCGGTATGCGATGCACAGGAGGCTATCATTGATGGAGAGCTTTTTCAGATTGTATTGTCACAACGCTTTCACAGACGAACAAAAGCAGAGGGATGTACCATTTATCGTGCATTAAGAAGTGTAAACCCATCACCTTATATGTTTCATATGAAGTTTTCTGACTTTGAAATAATGGGAGCTTCTCCCGAAGTGTTAGTTAAAGTGGAGGGTGGTGAAATGGAGGTGCGCCCTATTGCAGGGACAAGAAAGAGAGGGCAAACTGAGCTTGAAGATAAGCAATTGAGTGAGGATCTACTTGAAGATGCCAAAGAGTGTGCAGAGCATTTGATGTTGGTAGATTTAGGTCGAAATGATGTAGGCAGAGTCAGTCAGTATGGCAGCGTTAATGTTCCCGAATATATGGAGATTGAGAAATATTCTCACGTGATGCATATAGTAAGTCAGGTCAAGGGTACTCTCCGAAAGGAATGTGATGCTTGGGATGCTTTATATTCGGCATTTCCTGCTGGAACAACCTCCGGTGCGCCTAAAATTCGTGCTATGGAATGGATAAATCGATTGGAGCCCTGTCGCAGGGGAGTTTATTCGGGTGCAGTGGGATATCTAGACGGTCGTAACGATTTAAATACCTGCATTGCCATTCGTACACTATGGAAAAAAGGAGAGGATGTATATTTTCAGGCTGGTGCCGGAATAGTTTTTGATTCAGATCCAGCTAAAGAATATGAGGAAACCGTCAATAA
>MDTD01197261.1_pt1 | contig 15618 bp, 14 predicted proteins | sample 811221 | NCBI WGS metagenome assembly MDTD01 (sample SAMN05326646, study PRJNA326480) | marine metagenome | isolation source: seawater | place: Pacific Ocean: South West | collected 2011
ACTATTTTTAATTTAAATTTTAGATCAATTTTTTTTCTTAACATTTGAACTAAATCTGAAATTTTATATTTTTTTCCATATCCAAGATTAAAAGTCTTGTTATAACATTTGTCGTTGTTTATTATTCTTCTAAATATCTCTAATACATCTGAAATATAAACAAAATCTCGATATCTTTTTACACTTCCTTTAATTTTTAAGCTTTTGAATTTAAGAATTTGAGTAAGATAAATTCTAATCATACCTTGTTGTAAGTTATCTAATCTTTGACCTTGTCCATAAACATTAAAAAGACGAACTATTGTAAATTTCAATTTTTTTTTTGAGAACATATTTATAAATTTTTCACTAGTTAATTTTGACAGTCCATAAAAACTTATTGGTCTACATTTTTCAAACTCGTTAACTTTTTTTAATTTGTTTCCATAAACAGACATTGAGCTTGCATAAATAAAATGTTTAATGTTATTGGCCTTGTGAAATTTGAGAATATTCATTGTTGTTACAACATTTCTATCGAAATCATTTTTCGGATCAAAAAAACTTTTCTCTCCACTAGATTGACCAGCTAAATGAAAAGTAGCGTTAATTTTTTTTTTTCTTAATTTATTTAAAGTTTTGTCTTTTCCACAATCTCCTTTAATAAATCTAAAGTTCTTATTTTTGGGTAGATTTTTTTTTAAACCGACCGATAGGTCATCAATTCCTATTACCTTATAGTTATGTTTTAACAAATAGTGACTAAGTGAACTTCCAATAAATCCAGCACACCCTGTAATCAAAATAAGTTTCATCTTTTTTTTAAAAAATTCTCCACTTTTTTAATATCTGTTGGTACATCGACAGATATTGTCGGTGACACTTTGCACATTTTTATTTTGAAACCTAATTCTAAAAATCTAAGCAGCTCTACGTCTTCCTCCTTTTCTAACCTACCTCTTTTTGATTTATAAAAATATTTAAGCTGATATGGAGAAAAACAATAAACACAAACCTGTTTGAAAAATTTAATCTGATTTTTTTTCTTTTTATTAGCTGGAATTTTTGATCTTGAAAAATAAATTAATTCATCCTTATAATTTTTCACTACTTTAATAACATTTTTATCTTCAATTTCTTTTTTATTTTTTATTATTGAATAACCGCAAATTATATATTTAGGAAATCTTTTTTTTAATTTTATTACTTTTTTGATATCAGATGATTTAATAAGAGGTTCATCTCCTTGTACATTAATAATAAATTTAGATTTAATTTTTTTAGAAATAAACGCAACCCTATCAGTACCAGTTTTACAATTTTTCGGTGTTAAATAACAATTATAATTGTTTTTTTCTACGACTTTTTTAATTTTTTTATTATCAGTCGCAATAATTAAATTTTTCAACCCAACTACATTTTTGCATTTCTCGGCCACCCTCAATATCATTGGTTTATTTAAAATTTTCTTTAAAGGTTTACCGGGAAATCTTGATGATTTATATCTTGCTGGTATTATAATTACTGGTTTGCTCATATCTCGTTAATTTAGTTTATAATTAGTTTTAGTAACAAATTTAATAAAATCCTTTTTTTTTCCCACTCTTAAATTTTTAAAGAATATATTTGTGTCGTCTGAGTTAACATCGTCCTTTTTAAAACCATCAAAACCAGCTAAAAAAATTTTACTTACACCTCCAGCTGAACAAACCCCTATCGTATAAGCTATAGCTAATGGTTGAGGTAATTGAACAAATTTTTTTTCTACTTTAAACTTTTTACGAGTATTTATTTTTAGACCAAAGTCATAAATTAATTTGTTTTTTATATTAATCAATTTTCTAAACTTTTTCTCCATCATTGAGTATGGGCAGATAAGATTAGTTTTTGATTTGTCATAAAAAAAACTATCAGACAATATGCGAAGAGGATGACAAACAACACGAAAGTTTATGAGCGACTCAGGTATTTTGTTGAAGGTATTAAGAACAAATACTAGTAAATTTTTACCTAATATTAATTCTTTAATCTTTTTAAGATTTCTTTTTACTGATGATCCCGACCCTATTACTAAAACTTCTTTATCTTTTAAATCATTAATTGGTTGCCAAGCACTTTTGATATTATCAGTATATATATTTGAGCTTGCTATTAATTTAAATGGATTGAACTTTTTGGCATCTACTTTTTTTAAGTTTTCCAATATCTTGAGATAATTATTTTTGTCGTACCTCTTGTCTAAGAGCAATTTTTGAACATAGGTAGGATGAATTTTGTTTTTTGCTGAAAATTTATAATATAAATTTGTTCCCCATTTATACTTCTTCTTTAAGGGTTCCATAAATTTTTTATTAAACTTTTTGATTTGAAGGTTTTTGTATTTACTTTTAAACAGGTTGTTTACTATTTTTTCACTAGATAAATTTCCTGGTCCTCGACCCATACCCATTAAAGTTGAGTCTATCCAGGTAGCGCCGTAAGAAATCGCGGTTAAACTGTTATTTAATGCCTGATTTAAATTGTCATGAGCGTGTAAACCTAATTCTCCATTCCAATATTTTTTAAATTTAAAGTATATTTTTTTAATATTTTTTGGTGACAAAGAGCCTAAACTGTCTGCTAAATATAAAACCTTAACTCCATTTTTATCTAAAAATTTACATATCAGATTGATATTCATTTCAGTATCATTTAACTCAGAAATTTGCATTAAATTTACTGTTACCAATACTCCCTTTTTGTTAAACCATTTAATGATAGGTTTAATTTTATAAATTTCAGTTTGATGACAAGCAATTCTAATAAAATAAATTTTAGATCTATTAAGGTCACTAAAATATTTATTTAGTTTACTTTTATAATTGTTTTTACCTTCAAAAAAATCTGATGCGTTAACCATGATGCCAATTTTTAAATTGTTAGGAATTTTAATTGATTTTATAAAATTCTCTCTAGTGTAAGCATTTTCACCCATTAATTTATCATCTCTTAGAAACCTAAAACCGATCTCAGTAAATTCTATTCCTATATCTTTCATTAACTTGAGATAATTATTTGTAAATTTAATACCAAAATTCCAATTATTATAATATCCGCCGTCTCTCAATGTGCAGTCTAGTAATTTAATCTTTTTATATGTCATTAAATTTTATAATATAAAAATTAATAATGTTCAATGTTTGAACAATATTGAAAAACTTTAAATTATGCAAGATATCTGAATAAATGTCCCCAAATGCCATTCTTAGGATTTTTAATTTTATTAGGCGCAATATAATCCCTTAAATATTTTCCATAAGCATTGTGGTCTATAAAGTTAAAATTTTTTGGATAAATATAACTTTTATATTTACTTAAATTAATAAAATGATGTTTAAACATTAATTGTCTTTTAACTATTCTCGCTTTAATTTCTAATTTTTTTAAAAGCTCATCGGTAGTGAGAAAAATCATGGGCTTTTTGTAAATAATAGGTAAATTGAGAGCAGTTGTAGATGGATGTAATAAAACATATTTACAATTACTCACGAGTTCATGACTTTTTCCTACAAAACACTTTCTATTATTAAAGTACCTTTTGCTTCGATTAATGTTTTTTGTACGGGGGTGTAAAGAAACTATTACTTCTGTATTATATTTTTTTTCAAATAAATTAAAAAACTGATTTATTTCTTTAAAATAAATTATTGAAACAAATTTTTGATTATTTAGTAATTTGTAGTCTCTATGATCATACAAATCCTCATCCAGAAAAATAGTATAATTTTTTTTTGATTTTTTATATTTTAAAGACTCAAAAAAATCGTATGATAAAGTTTCAATAACTTTTTTTGAGTTTTTTACAACAGGTATGTTATAACCTGACTTTCCTCCAATAATTGAATAATCAAATTGAAAGGTATTTTTAACTTTTTTATTATAAAATCTATTTGTTAAAGAAAAAATACTTTTATAGACAAGCTGATTTATATAATTAAAAATATAATTATCAAAAATTGTTTTTAAAATAATTTTAAAATTTAAAAAAGTGAAAGATTCTGGACATAGGTTGATATTTAAATAAACCATCTTCATATTAAAGTTATTACGGCATATTTTTCCAATTTCTAAATGGAGAGAGTCATCGCCTATCATTACTCCTATTTCTGGTTTGTGTTTATTTAACTTTTCTTTCAAACCTTCCAAGTTTTTGATCCAGAATAAGTTTTTTTTATTATGTGTTTTAATTTTTCGATAAAAACTTTCGATATTGTAAAATTTAATATCAAAATATTTCACGGCAGTACTTATCAAATTTTTTTTTTGTAAAAATTTGTCAGATGGAGACCACACAAAAAATACTAATTTTTTTTTTTTCATCAAGTATTCAAATAAGTAATTTTGTTTTTTCCTGTTTGAATATCTATATTTGATACCGTTGTTTCACCCGATGAGCTATTAACGGCTATACCAACTTTTTCAATTTTATCTATATTTAATGTTTCTTCATCAAAAGTATAAGTCCAGCTTCTCTTTGGAATTTGGAAATCTAAATTGTCGTGAAAATAATCCTTTTTTTTTGTTTTTATAGCTAAATATGGTTGAGTTCCAAAAATATCTTTATCTGAATTTATTTCTAAAACATGAGCCTTATCATTAAGTTTTTTTAAATTTGTACTTAATTTGCATGCTCCAGAATTGCTTAGATTTAAAGATTTTCTCATAGCCTCTGCGGCTTCAGCAAATTCGAATTGTACTTTCGGATATTTTTTACTTACAGTTTTAATTAAGTTATAAGCCTCCTCAACGTCTTTTCTTAAATCTCTAAAATCATGATCAGCAAAAGATAAAATTACACTTTTATCTTCTTGAGCCTCCTTAAATGCTCTTTCAACTTCTTTAATGTTAATATTTGCAAATCTAGTCCCGACGTTTAAACATCTTGCAATCCATCTTTTGCAATCGCCTTTAGTTTGATAATCATCATGAGCGGGATGATAAGGCTCCCAGGTAACAGGGGCTCTTCGCCAATCTCCAGATCTTCCTGCAGATAAATCAAATTGATCCTCATATTCATTCGATTTTTCTAGAGATAAGCTTGCGTAATCAAAAGGTATAAATTGCTCCAAAAACCAATGACTATCTGGTCTAGTTACTTGAAAACCTGGTCTATTTGTAGAAGGGAACCAATTTCTATCAATAATTCTTCTTGATAATATTTGAAATAATTTATCAGTAGGACCCAACCATCTAGTGGCACATAAATGAGCATGTTTTACTATTGGATGAGGATGATAATGAAAATGCAACCCATCTCTCTCTGAATTTGTTTCCTTTAAAATATTTTTATAATGGTCAAATATCTCGTGGTATCCGATTTTTCTACTTCTTGGATTATAAGTAAAATCTACATGATCTACACAATGCCAATTATAAACCCACCCTTTCCCGTTTGTATCCAAAAATTGGTTTCTAAATTTTTTAGACAAACAGTCAACCAACATATCGTCTATTTTATCCCAACTATTGTTGTAGTTGAGATAATGAGGATTTAAAGTATTTTTTACTGATTTCTCAAGCCCGTTTAATTTTACTTTTCCTTCTTGAAGTTTCTTTAATAATTCTTCACTTGGCTCGAGATCTAAATGGTAAATATGTTTCAATCTTTCAAAAGTTGCCTCTATAGTTTCATTTAACGGTCCTTCAGTATCTACACAGTGAACAACGTATACTTTTTTCATAATTTTATATTTTATTTATTTTTTAAAAAATATTCTGCTAACACTAAATCATGCTTGTAATCAACATCAACATTATAATTATTATTTGTTTTAAAAAAAAAGGTTTTATCTTTATTAATTAAATTTTTGTACTTTTTAAAAAAATTAATTGTGCAAATATAAATAGATCCATCAACATAATTACACATTTCTAGCGTATTATTTTTTTTTTTAAATAAATACTGCCACTTATTATTTTTTTTTATGACAATTTCATCAGATTTTTCCATTAAATTTGAAACTGTTGTTAAACTTTTTAATTTTTTTTTTTTAAAATAATTTAAACAAGAAATTATTTCCTGAAATTTTCTTAACGGAGATGTAGGTTGAAGAAGAATAAAATTTTTATATCGTTTATTTTTTTTTTCTAGATAAGATATTAAATCTTGAACAACATCATTCATGTTAGATTTATTTGATGATAATCTTTTAGATCTTTTTTTTGTAAATATAAAATTAAATTTTTTGCAATAATTCAAAATTTTATCACTATCAGTTGAAACATAAACATCTGCTAAATTTTTTATTTTTTTGCATTCATTTATTGTGTAATATATTAAAGGTTTCCCATTTATATTTATAAGATTTTTATTAGGAATTCTTTGGGATCCAGCTCTTGCTGGAATCATTATTAAGTTATCAATCATGCAAGGTTAATTAAATTTTCTCCTAATTTAATATATTGATTTTTTTTTTTATTTTTAAGTATCGGAATAGCTATGCTTTTTTCCAATATATTAAAGCTTTTTTTAGATCTTTTTACTTGATGCTTAGTTAGTGCGTGACTCCAAAAAAAAGAGCAATGCCATTCCATCGCATCAGGTAAATTTTTTGTTCCAAATCCCAATTTTGTTAACATTTTTATTATTTTTTCCCTTTTCTTTTTATTTTCTTGAAACAAAATAAAAGTATCAAATATTCCTGAGCTATTTTTTTCTAGTTTTCTTAATTTAAATTTTTTTGATAAAATTTTTTCTAAAATCTTATATTTTTTTTTATTTTCTGTAATCATTTTTTTCAATTTTTTTAATTGAACAATACCGATAGTTCCTTGTAACTCTGTCATTCGATAGTTAAATCCAAAAATTTTTCTTGTGTCTCTACCTCTTGGAAAATTCTTGTTATTTTCATGACCATGATCATGATATTGTCTGCAATAATCGTCGTATTTTTTTTTATTTGTTAAAATCATTCCTCCTTCGCCAGTAGTCAAAATTTTTCCATGGTCAAAACTAAAAACACCAATGTCACCAAGAGTCCCAAGATATTTATTATTATATTTTCCACCAACAGCTTCACAGTTATCTTCAAGAATAGGAACCTTATAAATTTTTGAAATTCTAATTATTTCCTTCATATTACAGGCGGCCCCAAGCATGTGAACTGGTATGATAGCTTTAGTTTTTTTGTTTATAAGTTTTTTTAATTCTTTTACATCTATATTAAGAGTTTCATCTATGTTAGCAATTATAGGCGTGGCACCACAATCCAGTATAGCTTCAATTGTTGCGATAAAATTGAAAGATTGCGTAATTACTTCATCACCAGGTTTAATGTTTAAAGCTTTTAGCCCAATTTTTATCGCTGCGGTACCAGATGTTACTGCAAGACAGTTTTTAGAATTAAAATAATTTTTTGCTTTTGACTCAAAAGACCTTACGTAAAATTTTTTTCTTACTTTTTCAAATCCATGAGCCATGAGTACTCCACCTTCAAGAAATACTTTTTTCACAGCTTTCTCTTCAAGTTTATTTATCCATTCAAACCCGGGCATTATATTCTCTTAAATAAATTTGTTTTTTTAAACTTTGTAAGTATTTTTTTTTATGGGACTTATTAAATTTTGATTTTTTTGGAATGTATCTAAGTGTTATACCTTTTCTAGAAAAATTGCTTTTATTTGACTTACTTCCATGCACAACCATAGTGTTATGGATCAAACAATCACCAGGATTTAATTTCGGAAACACTTTCTTGAATCTTTTTAATTTTTTTTGATCTTTTACTGTTTGTGAACTTCCCGGAGCGTGCGAAGGAACATGATTTAGCAATCCAACTTTGTGACTTCCCTTGAAATAAAAAACACCTCCATTTTTTTTATCAGATTTATTTAATGAAATCCAAATTGTTAAACCTTTATTTTTATTTAAAGGTGATAATGACCAATAAAAATTATCTTGGTGGACAGGAGATTTTAAACCATATTTAGCTGGTTTTGCAAAAAATTCCGAACCGAAATTTTTTGTTTTCTCTTTGATAAGTATATTAATTAATTTGATAATAGTCTTATTTTTTCTTAATTTTTTTATCCAGATCCAGTCTTCCATGTTATGAATAGAATTAATTTTTTTATTAGTCATATTCATTTGTTTTTTATATTTGGATTGATATCTTTTTGTAAAGATACCTAAACTTTTATTCATTTCTGCTATGGTTTTCTTTGAAATCAAATTTTTATAAACAACAAATCCCTCTTTATCGTATTCTTTTTTCAAATTATTAAAAATCATAATAAATATTTTAGTTTAATTTCAAAATGTACCAGATTGTTCATTATTTGAACAGTATTAATTAATTATTTTTTTAACTTTTCTGCTGCTTCCCTGTACTCGCTCCATTGTCCAACATCTACCCAAGCATCATCAGCAATTGGAAATACACCTATTTTTTTCTTTTTTTTCTTTATCGTCGAGATTAAGTGGGTAATATCGAATTCTCTATTTTTTGGGATAAATTTTACTAATTTGGGATTGATTAAATATAATCCGGTATTAATAAGTGCTTCTTGTTTTGGTTTTTCATCTATTTTACTTAAAGTTCCGTCACTTGTAGTTTTACAAACACCATATGGAATTATGAATTTTTTTGCTGCAACCACCATTGTTAAGTCATTATTTTTAATTTGGTGAAAATGCAACATTTCACTTATGTCGGACTTAATGATTATATCACTATTGGTAACAAAAATTGGTTTATCATTATTATTTTTAAGTAATTTCAAGGCCCCAATAGTTCCAAGGGGTTTTTTCTCTACTAAAAATTTAATATTGAATTTAGTTTTAATTTCTTCACAATAAGATTTCATCGTTTTGCTCTTATAGTTTAAGGATATGTAAACGTCCTTAATTCCAGCATTATAAAAATTATCTAAAATATGTTCTAAAACAGATTTGTTATTAATTGGAATAAGTGGTTTTGGTAAAATACTTGTAAATGGTTTGAGCCTATTACCTAGACCACCTGCCATTATAACCAATTTTATTTTTTTATTTATTAAACTATTATGAGATGAATTTTTTTTGAAAGCTTGATCCCAAGTTATTATATCTACTACTTTTTTGTCTTTTGTTATAATAGGTATCAACTCATATTTTTTTTTCAAAAAGTCATTTTTTAAGTCTTTTAAATCATAATTATTTTCATAAGCAAATCTGGGATTCTTATTATAAAATCCTTTAATAGATTTATTCAATTTACAACCAGAAATTATAATTGATCTTAAGTCTCCATCCGTTAGAGTGCCTAATAGTTTTTTATTTTTGTCTACAATAATCAAACATTTGCTCCCTGATTTCTGCAAAGTTTCCAAAGCTTCAATTAATGATATATTCGGTTTAGCTAAAGTATTTTCCATATTTTTTTATGTCATAAAACATTTTTTTATTCAAATCTTTACTTTTCATTATTTTTCTTTTTTTTAATATTTTTAATATTTTTTCACTTGTATTTTTCTGAAAATAAGGATTTTTATTCTTTTTAATTTTTTTTTGAAATTTTTTGGAATAAATTTTCGCTATCGCTTTCTTGAAGAGCTTAATGCTATAACTAGTATTAATCACTGATGAGGATTGTATTCTACCTTTTTGTCTTAATCCTATATTGATTGTTGGTATACCAAGTGAAGGTGCCTCGATTATTCCACTAGATGAGTTTCCAATAACAACATTGCAGTATCTCAGGTAAGAAAAATATAATTTCTGGCCCATTGACTTTACATACTTAAATTTTTTACTGTTTTGTTTACAGAATTTTTTAATTATTTTTTTTATAGCCAAATTCCCAGGGTCAGAATTTGGTGAAGTAAAGACAATCCCAGTGTTTTTTAATTTTTCTAAGTACTTTATTAAAGTTGGTAATATTTTTTCTAAATCTTTACCATTAATAGTTTCTGGGTGAATAGTTACTAAAAAATTATTTTTATTGAATTTTAAATTAATTTTTTTTTCAATTTCCTTTTTTTTTAATTTTGGCATTTTAATAGTATTTTCTACGCCTAAAGATCCAACTACATGAACATTTTTTGGATTCTCTCCTAATTGAATAACTCTTTTCTTATAAATTTGATTTGAAACAAAGTGAATGGCTGACATTTTAGTAATTGAGTGTCTCATGGCGTCATCTATGGATGACAAAGTTAATTCACCCCCATGCAAATGGGCTATTGGAATATTCAATATTAAAGTAGCAAATGCTGCAACAAAAGTCTCATACCTATCGCCTACTAAAAGAACAAAATCTGGGTTTAATTTTGTCAGAACCTTGGAAAATTTAATTAAAGCAACCCCTGCTGATTTCGATAAATTCTTTTTTTTATTAGTATTTAAAGGTAAATATATTTTTTTTGTAATTTTTAAGCCATCATTTTCAATTTCTTTGAAAGTATTTCCATAATTTTTAGAAAGATGCATACAAGAAGCAATTAAAGAAAGATTGATGTTTTTTGATTTATTGATTTTTTTGAGCAAATTAGATGCAATACCATAGTCTGCTCTGGATCCAGAGATGAAACAAATTTTAGTTTTGTTATTTTTAGTCATCAGTTCCGTCCTTATTAACTGTATGTCTTAATTTCCATTTGCTATTAACTTTTTTCCAAAGATGTGGTGATCTAAACTTATTAATTAACTTTAAAAAATAATTAGGATTTATCTCTAAATATTTCATAATTTCTTTGAAATATCGATTAGGAAATTCTCCATCAAATCGTTTTACTAACGCTTTTGCTTCAGACCTGGTAATATGCTGGTTTCTAATTTCTTGAGAAGCATCATCTGTACATCTTCCAAAGCCAAATTTAATAAATCTTGTGTAGTAATGTAAATCGTCAATTTTATCATCTATGCTATTATATTTACTATAGGTACCCTCAGTCCTATGCGGTCTAGCCCTAAATCCAGTATTTTCCACAGCGTAATAATATGCTTCCTGAGGAATCCATTTTAGATAATATCCCAAGTAATGTATTTGTATTTTCGACTTGGTATAAGCCTCGGCTTCAATAGGTAAATAAATTTTTAAATCTGAAAGTTTTAGATTAAATTTAGAAATTAGATCTTTTATTTTTATACCGGACAAATAAACGTTTTTTAAATTATTCATTGTAAAAAAAGATTTATCTCTTAAAGATTTTGAATTGTCTGCTAATGGGTTTCCATACTCTGCTTCGTTTTCACCATAGAAAACCAATTTAATATTTAATTTTGCTGCTATATATGGGGCAAAATTTTTTTGCCCAAGAATAAATGTTTGGAACGGGTGTAATAAATTTTTAATAGCAAGTTTTGTGAGTATTTTTGAAACTTTTGGATTATGTTTATGTGTAATGTTTTCAAAACCTCCGATATCTAACCAATTATTAAAATTTTTTTTTCCATAATCGGTATATAAAATTGGGGGCCAAGTAACTGTAAGAGGGTTCATGCCATACTTATATTTTAAAATATGTGCTTGATACGCACTATCTTTTCCCCCGCTGCCAGGTACTATACAATCAAATTTTCCGCTACCCTTTCTGTGTTTATCTAATAAATTCAATAATTCTTTTTCTCTTTTCTTCCAATTAATTTTTTTTTTTATTTCTGCTTGCAAACAGGCATCACAAATTCCTTTTTGATTAAAGTTGATATATTTTGCATCTTTTCGTCCTTTGGTATGAGTAAACTCTGGTATCGAAGCAGGATACTGATTTGGGGTAACACAATTTTTACAAAAAATTACTTTTTTTGGTAAATTATATAATATTTTCATAATATTATAATGTTTTTTTGAAGTTTTTATATATCTTTAAACCCTTGTCACCACTTCTCTCAGGATGAAACTGGCATGCAAATATTTTTTTATATCTAATTGATGAGCAAAATTGTTTTTTGCCGTACATCGTTTTTGTAGATATTATATTTTGATCAGATGTATCTACATAATATGAATGAACAAAATACATATAATCTTTTTCAGAAATTCCCTCGTAAATTTGATTTTTGTTTCCCTTTTGAAAATTTATAGAATTCCAGCCAACATGAGGAACTGAATATCGAATTCCTTTTGTATTCTCATATTTAAATTTTTTAACTTTTCCTTTAAAGATATTCAGTCCATTAGTTCTGCCCGACTCTTCTCCTGAGGAAAATAATAATTGCATTCCTAGACAAATACCTAAAAAAGGTTTGTCTTTCTTAATGAAATTTTTAATTGGTTCTTCTAATTTAAGTTTCCTTATTGTTTGCATTGCAACCTTGAAAGAACCAACCCCTGGAAGTATTAATGCTCTAGATTTGTTTATTTCAGAAGCGCTCGTAACAAATTTTGATTTAATATTAATTTTATCACAAGCCAGTTTTACATTATACAAATTACTTAAACCTAAATCTATTATTGAAATATAATTTTTCATAACGTTATAATGGTGGCCTAACACTAATTTTTTTTTTTATTAAATATTTTTTTAACGATCTTACATTTTCATTTTTAAATGATTTAAAATTTTTAGTACCAAACAAATAAAATTCGTTGTTTCCCTCTAACAAATTTTTTTCTTTGTATTTTTTACGCATAATTTCGAGACACCCGTAGTGCAATAAAGATGAAATAGCAATACCATCACATCTTGTTTTATTAAATGCATTCTCAATGTGCTTTTTGTTACCAGCACCACCGTGAGCGACTACCGGAATTTTAACTTTGTCAGTAATACTAGAAATAAGTTCAGTGTTTAAACCTTCACCAGTTCCCTCTTTATCTATTGAAGTTAATAAAATTTCTCCTGCACCTCTATTTTCTATTTCCTTTGCCCATTTCACAACTTCGACACCAGTGAATTGTCTTCCATTATCTGTGTAGGCTAAGTAATTTCCGTTTTTTTCTTTAGTTGCCTCTATTGCTACGGCAATAGTTGAGGATCCAAATACTTTTGCAGCTTCATTGATAAAATTAGGTTTGTTAATTGCGATAGTATTTAAAGCAACTTTATCTGCGCCAGCACTCAATATTTCTCTTATATCTCCTATCGATCTAATTCCGCCACCGACAGTCAAAGGGATTGAAATTGTTTTTGCAGTATCCTGTATAGTTTTTAGAATACTATTTCTTTCATATAAACTTGCAACCACGTCTGAATAAATCAATTCATCAACGCCTTGTTTAAAATAGTATTCAGCATACGTTTCGGGTTTACCTAAGACTCTAAGTCCTTCTAAATGTATACCCTTTACAAGATTGGGTCCTTTGATATCTAGCCTTGCTATTATTCTCTTGTATTTCATTTTAAATTTATTTGTTGATCTTTTAAAAAGTTTTTTTTTGCTTTCTTACCAATGATTGTTTCTATTTTCATAGGAGAGAGACCATTTCCTGGTCTTTTTGTTGTTAAGTTTTTGAAAGAAAATTTTTCGCCTTTAGCTATTTTAACTTTTGCTACAATCGATTTTCTAACAACAAAAATATTTTTCTTTTCACTATTTGATATTTTTTTAACTCCATTACCTAATGACTTTTCAATATTTCGTATAGATTTAATCATTTTTTTTAACTCTAAAAAATTTACACTGGTCTTGTGATCAGGTCCTTTAAAATTTTTATTTAATGTAAAGTGTTTCTCTATTACTTTAGCTCCCATAGCTACTGCAGCTATTGGAACTTCAATTCCTAAAGAGTGGTCTGATAAACCGACTTTTACTCTGAAATAATTTTTAATATCATCCATCGCAGAGAGATTTACATCTTTATAGGGAGTAGGATATTCCGAGTTGCAGTGTAAAATAGTAATATCTTTTTTTTGAGTCCCTTTTTTTTTTAAAATCTTTATTGCATCCAAAATTTCCTTTTTAGATGACATTCCAGAGGATAGAATAATTTTTTTTCTTAAGCCTCCAATAAATTTGAGATATGGTAAATTTGTAATTTCTCCAGAGGGAATTTTAAAGGATGAAACACCTAATTTTAATAGGTTTTTAATGCTTTGTGTATCAAAAGCAGAAGATAAAAATTTAATTTTATTTTTATTACATTCTTTTTTTAAGACTTTAAAATGTTCTAAACTCAATTCAAATTTTTTAAGCATTTTAAATTGATTTTCTTTTTTTTTTGTATTAATTTTTTGATAATTGGCCTTTGGTGCATTTTTTGTTACAAAATTTTCGGTTATATAAGTTTGAAATTTAATGTAATCTGCACCAGCTTCAGACGCTTTTTTTACCATTTTTTTAGCTATTGATAATTTTCCATTATGGTTTACCCCAGCTTCTGCGATAATAATTGTTTTCATTTTTTTATAATTTTTTTTCCATTAACATTTCTTATTACTAATTGACCCATAGGTATAAAAACCTTTGATCCAAGTTTAATTAAATTTCTAATTATCGCTCCACTTCCAACAAAACATGAGCTTCCTACTTTTACATCTCCGTTAATAACGACAGAAGTAGCGATATGAGAATGATCACCAATTTGAACTTCGTGTTCTAATAAACAATTCGTATTTATGATACAATTTTTTCCAACTGATACCCCGCTATTAATTATTACACCATGATGAATTATTGATCCCTCATTAATTTTTGAATTTTTTGATATAATAGACTTTGGTGAGATTATTACAGGCAATTTATAGCCCAACTTTTTTAATTTTATATAGATATTTTTTCTTTTATCACTTAATCCAGTTTGTCCAATTGTTATAAATGCGTACTTAACTTGTTTTTTGATTTTTTTTAAAATTTCATCTCCCCCGAGAACCTCATATTTTAAAATTTTTTTTCCCTTTTTAAGTTTACTATCTACTATACCAATTATTTTAAATTTTTTTTCATTTTGAATAATATCTATGCATGAAAGCGCATGTCCTCCACCACCAATTAAAACAATTTTTTTCATAATATTTTCATTAAATTTGGACTGCTTGGTATATTTATTGCTCTAGAATATATATCTTCTACTATTTCTAATTTCATTTTTGGACATTTTTTCAAATGCTTAAGTTTATGCATCGGTTTCCAAACAGGTCTTGTTATAATTCCTAATAAATTAGTTTCTTTTAAAAATAAATTTTTTAGATAACTAAATTTTTTTTCAAGTATAATGGTCTGTAACCAATAATTACTTTTTGAATTCTTTGGTTCTTTCAATAGTTTTAAGAAGTGTAAGTTTTTAAACTTTGACTGATATTTTTTATAGAGCTTTCTTTTTAAATTTATAAATTTTTTTAGTTTCTTTAATTGCGCAAGTCCTAAAGCAGCATTAATCGCAGGCATTCCATAATTAAATCCCTCTTGATCGTGAATATATTCCCACTTGTGACCTATCTTCGAGTTCAGGGATAAATGCCGAGCGAGATCTGAAATCTTTTTATCACTAGTTAATAAAATTCCTCCCCCACCAGTAGTAATAGTTTTATTACCATTAAAGCTTATTACTCCAATTTTGCCGAAGGTACCAAGATGCCTTTTTTTGTAAAAACTACCTATGCATTCAGCTGCGTCTTCTAATAATGGAATTTTGTATTTTTTTGCAACACGAGATAGATGTTTTATTTTAGATGGGTGACCAAATACGTGGACGACTATTATAGAGGCAATTTTTTTGTTAGTTTTTTTGTTGTAACATTTAC
>MDTD01196117.1_pt1 | contig 15617 bp, 12 predicted proteins | sample 811221 | NCBI WGS metagenome assembly MDTD01 (sample SAMN05326646, study PRJNA326480) | marine metagenome | isolation source: seawater | place: Pacific Ocean: South West | collected 2011
AGTCGATCCCGTGGAGATCGAGCAGATCGTCAAGGGTGTGGCCGACGGCTGCCAATTGGCCGGATGCTCGCTGATCGGTGGCGAAACCGCCGAACTGCCCGACATCTACGAACCGGGCGACTTCGACCTGGCGGGCTTCTCCGTCGGTGTGGGTGAACTGAAAAAAATCATTGACGGTTCACGCACCGAAGTCGGCGACGTCATCCTGGGCATGGCCTCCTCGGGGGTGCATTCCAACGGCTACTCGCTGGTGCGTGCGATCCTCAAGCATGGCAAGCTCGATATCAACAAGGTCTATCCCGAACTGGACCCGGAAAAGAAACTTGGTGAAGTCCTGCTGACCCCGACGCGCATCTATGCCAAGAGCGTGGTGAGTGTACTCCGCAAATACAAGCACAAAATGCCGATCTCCGCGATGAGCCACATCACCGGCGGTGGTTTGCCCGGCAACGTCAATCGCACGCTCAGCGAAAAAGTCGATGCCAAGATCAACCGCAAATCATGGGCTGTCCCCCCGATCTTCAAGTTCCTGCAAAAGCATGGCAATGTCGACGAAAACGAAATGCTCCGCGTCTTTAACATGGGTGTGGGCTACATCATGATCGTCCGACCCCACTTTGCCGACTCCATCCAAGCTCAACTGGAAAAAGCAGGCGAGACCGTCTTCAAACTCGGCACCCTCACCAAGGGCACCGGCAAGGTCCTGCTCAAGTAAGCCTGCTTCAAATATTCAATCAAACCACAGGGTATCGGATCAAGATTCGATGCCCTGTTTTGTTGATGTACTGAAAATCATCGCCAACATGCTCCTCCCTAACCCACGCAACCCGCACAGTCGGACATCCTCTGCCCCAAAGCCTGTGTATTTGTTCTGTGTGACAGAAATTCGATAACACATCGGACGATACAACTCTAGACCGCAGGCGCAATCTGCGCCGATGAACTTGTCAGAGACAGGGCAATGCATGATGCACGCAAAGCGTCGACATTCCGTTGTGTTTCGGTTAATGACCTGCATGGTGCTGGGTGGTGTCTTCCTCTCCGGTTGCGTTGCCTGGATTGAATTTAACCGTGTGCGGACCTTGACTCAGATTCAGATCACCCAGGAATCACAACTCCTTGCCCGCAATATCCAGAATGTTCTGCGCGATCTGTATCGGGATGAGCAGACACGCCCCAAGCCGACTTTGCTGCACGAATCCATTACGCCATTGATGAATGTCGATTTCATCACCGCAGTGCGTGTCCGCATTCCCAATCACCCACCGGTTGAGTTGGGTTACTGGCCCAATGACAAAGACAGTCAGATGATCGTCTGGCCGTTGTCAGAGTCCGCGGTAACGTCTGGCCTGGAAGTCGATCAGCACAAATTCACGCTGATCCAGGCACCGTTTAAAATCCGTGGGAGTACGGCGATGGTCGAACTGGTCGTTGACGGCCGCGTGTCGATCTGGCGCATCTGGTCGTCCGTGCTCAACCACATCTCACTGCATTGGTTCTTCCTGGGGATCATGATCCTGATGGGACTGTACCTGCTGCGTCGCTGGTTTACCGGCCCGCTGTCTGAGGTCCTGCAGTTGATCAACGCCCACGCCGGTGCCGAGCCGTTTTACCGCGTCGCCCGTAATGACAAGGGCGAATTCTCACAACTCGCTGAGTCCATCGGTGGCATGCTCACACGCCTTGAAAACACCACCGACCGACTGCGTAAGCGTGAACGTGCGTTTGAAAATCTCTATCACTTCGCTCCCGCACCGCTGATCAGCCTGGATCCCAAGGGCCTGATCATCGAAGCCAATCACCGTGCTGCCCAACTTTTTAGCATCAGTAACGAATCCCAACTCGTCGGACGCCGCGTCATGGAGTTCATCCGCACCTCCGACCGTGGCATGCTCAAACAGGCGATCGACCGGTTGGAAGTTAACCAGGCACCGCGCTGCGAAGTCGTCCTCAGTTCCGGTAAAAAAACTCGTAGCGTCGTCATCGAATGTGCTGGCGTGCGCGACGAGGACGGCATGCTTCAACGTGTCCGTCTCGCGCTGCAGGATGTCACCGAACTGCGCGAATTGCAGTTGGAAATTGAAGATCACAGCCGACTGATGAAGCTGCTGATCAATCACATGTCCGACGGCTTATTGCTCATTGACCAGAATAATAACATCGCTGCATGCAACGAACGCTTAGCCATGCTGCTGCACACCTCGGCCGATGCGATGATTGGCAAGCCCTATGATGCGACGACGTTCTGGGATGAACTGGGCATTCTCAATCATGGCGCGTTTGTTCGCCGAATCAAGCAGATTGCAGGTGAATCCGAACGCTCCGGTCGCGAACGTTTTGACACGCGTGTCGGTACCTTCCTCTTCCAGGGCATCCCTGTGCAGGATCAGGACACCTGTCAGCGCGGACGCCTGTGGGTGGTGCAGGACATCACCAGCCAGGTACAATCTCAGCAATTGCTCATCCAACAGACACAGCAACTCCAGGGCCTGAAAAACCTGGGGCAGAAGCTCTTTGGCGTGACCACGGTCGAACAACTGCTGACCTTTGCAGGCACGCAGCTCTACGAAATTTTCAATGTCGAAGCCGTCGGTATCGCCTTGCGTGGTGACAGTCATACATGGCGTAGCCGACAGGTGATTCACCGCGGGGCCAACCCATACCTGCTGGATCCGAATCGTGAACTGGTTGAGGAGATTGAACGTAACTTCCTGCCACAGATTATCTCGCAACGTGAGATCACCTATTGGCCGGATACGCCGCGTTCGACCCGATGGGGCAAGGCATTTTCGCGTTCGGGTTTGACTTCGCTTGCTGCCTGCCCGTTGGTGGGACATGCCGACCCCATGGGTGTGCTCTGGATCGCGCGTCGTGGCGGTGAACGCATTGAACGACATCACCTTTACCTGCTCGAAGCGTTGGCACCGCTGATCGCCTCACGCCTGGAAATCGCACGGCTGGGTTCACGTTTGAGTAATCTCCAACTCACCGACCCGGTGACCGACCTGCCCAATCAGCAGCACATGCTCTTTGAACTCACGCGCTATCTCAAGCAACCGCAGCTGACCACTGCGTTGTGCGTCGTGCATTTAAACCGCATTGAAGCACTGAAAAACCTTATCGAGCCCAACAAGGTCAACGACATGCTTCGGGCCATCGGGACCACGCTCAAACGACACAGCCGATCCTCGAGCATCGTGGGCAAACTCCGTGGCAATGACTACGCGATCATCTGCCCCGGCGTGGACAAGGACGCAGCACAAGCCATTGTCGATCGACTGTATACGGCCATCTGCAAACATCACGCCTTCACCGCGCCCGATGGTACGCAGTGGGAACAGACTGCAAGCATCTCCTGCATGATGCTCAACGATCACAAGATTCCCGCCAGCCAATTACTGCAACTGGCCATCTCCAAGGCGTCGTCACCCAAGCCACACAAGCTGCCGGACAATGATCCCAATGCAGAAGACCGCCAGGCGGGTTGAACCATTGAGCCGTTCAAATCATTAAAGCAACTCGCATAAACAATCGCCCACTTCCGTCACTCCCGCGCAGGCTGGAGTCCAGTGGAACTTGCAAGTGCGCGCAGAATGCCACTGGATTCCCGCCTGCGCGGGAATGACGAAATCAACAAGGCATGGAGATTAAAGATTTGTACTGCACAAGAGCCGTACACGTAGTAAGCGGTTGCCTTGAACATCATCTCTGAATTCATGTGATCTGCGATAGCTGATATGATTTCGCAATGATTGCCAAACCCCACGTTGACACAAAGCGGCTCGCCTGAAAAACAAACTCACACCACACATCTCACCGGACTTTTCATGCACGATTCGACTTCTTGCCGATTGGTCATGTAGTGTCTGTGCATGACGTTTTACGTCCAACCGAGTTACACCATGCAAACGGTTTTGATCATTCTGGCAGCTGTGAGTGGGAGCGTGGTCATTGGTGCGCTCACTTGGCCGTTGGTGATGCGATACCGGGTCTCCAACCTCAAACTCGAACGACTGAAAACCAAACAGGCTCAACCCAGGTATGGCAAAATCGATCGGTTCCTGGACACCACAGACATCCAGACACTCGAATCGCTCAAACAATGCATCGGCAAAGACATGTCGGTCTATCCCAAAGTCCGGTTGGCCTCCCTGCTCAAACTCACCGAAGGCAAGGAGTCGGAAAACCCGCAGTTGGCTGCCTATGTCCGTCAACATGCTGTGGACTTTGCCGTCTGTGATGCGTCGACGCAGAAGCCGATCCTGGTGGTGCTTATGCGCAACACGCTTGATCAAACTGAGAAAACGCAACTCGAACGCGCCCAGCTTGAGGAAGTCCTCAGCGATGCCGGGCTTGCGGTCCTGCCCATTTCCCGTCAGCAAGCGCCCAACTCTGTCCAAATTGCCCAGTCACTACAAAGCGCACTGACAGCATTTGTGAAACAACAAGCCAATGCTGCATAACAGGTTAGGCTTTGGTACACTTTTTCTCTGATCGTCGGATTTTCACGTGACAGGCTTTGGCCAAGCGGTTATTCTGTAGTTTGAAGAGAAACGTTATCGGTACCCGTCCGCAGGAGGGGACTTGCGGCATGGAGGTTTGCCATATGGCATATCGCAATCGGTACAGTGATGCCGAGCTTGCATTAGAGACGCTGAAACTGGAACTCGAACGACACCTGCGCAAGGTGGTCTGCCCGGTTCATGGTGAGCATCCCAAACGCGTGACCGTGTATGGGACATCTGTCTACGACATGAGTTTCAAGGTCGATGGGTGTTGTGACGAACTGGCGGACGCCATGCTCGAATCGATCGGTCAAGCCAACTCGATTGTCTGAGTTTCATCAAGCCGGGGAAATCAAACCTATCCATTTACTTGCGTCCAACACCATGTTGATGTTGCAGCTTTGTCATGTGAGACTCAGCCCATGATGCGAACCCTGTGTCTACTGGTTCTGTGTTCGTTGCTACCTGGGTGTTCTAAAGAGCAACCGCCACCTCAAACTCAGATCCCCAACCCAGTCAAACAACCTGTCATACAGACCTCCCAAACACCTGCGACAACTCCAGGCAACCACAACTTCGCACACTCCCAAACGCTCCTCACACCCCACTATCGCATCACCATCTCCGACAATAGGCAGGAAGGCGATGTGGCCTACGACGGTGTTCAATACCATGGCGTGTCTGGCAAAACAGGCAAGTCCATTACGTTGATGGGTTCGACGTATCACACACATGACAAGCAAGGCACGCCCAGCCGCTTTCTTGGATACCGTTTTGTTAATGGTGATACGACTTACTTCGTTCTGAGTGAAGGACGATTGCTTGTTTACCAGAACAGCCAGACGCTCATCGATGAACGCGGTCAATGGGTCAAAGACGAAGTGTCTATCGAAGATTGATCGCAAAACATCGCTCGTGGTTCATGTGGGCTCAACTGTGATGTCTGAATCCCGGTCAAGATGACCGGGCTATGTGTCTATAGCCGAGTCATCTTGGCTCGGTTGTCTTGGGGCAATACCCGTTCAATCAGCAGCTACGAATCACTGGAAACGAATGGCGCCGTACTCATCGAACTGACATTGCTCGCTCCAGGCCACTTCCCAGTGGTAACCGTCGGGGTCGGTGAAGTAGCCGCTGTGCCCGCCCCAGAAAACGTCCTGTGCCTGCTTGACGATTTTGCCACCGGCTTGCTCCGCCAACTTCAGCACCTGCGTGACTTCCGCTTTGGTTCGGACATTGTGCGCGATGGTGATGCCGGAGAATGCGGACTGTGGCAGGGGTGTTCCCGGTGCGATATCGTCCGCCAAGGCTTGTAACGGGTACACGGCCAAGCGCGTACCAGTTGTCTGGAAGAAAGCAATGTTGGCATCGTCCTTTGCATCGGTGGGTAAGCCCAAACCGTCACGGTAAAAACGAATCGCCCGGGGCATGTCTTTAACGCCAAGGGTAATGATGCTGATGCGTGGTTCCATGGATTGATCCTTAATGTATCACAAAAAAACACGCAGCATCGGGTGATACTGCGTGTTGGGTTTGATTCGTTTTGTCCTGCGTATGCAGTGTTATTTCTTATCGCCTTCGGCTTCCTTGACATATTCGATGACTTCATCGACCAGGCCGTATTCCTTGGCTTCCTTGGCGGAGAAATAGCGGTCACGTTCTGAGTCTTCTTCGACCTGCTCGACGGGCTTGCCGGTGTGACGAGAGAGGATTTCGTTAATCGCGCGTTTGGAGCGAAGAATTTCCTCTGCCTGAATTTTGACGTCCGATGCCTGGCCGGTGACACCGCCGTAGGGCTGATGGATCATGACCTTGGCGTGGGGCAGGATGAAGCGTTTGCCTTCGGCACCGGATGCGAGGATCACCGCACCGCCGGACATCGCGCGGCCGATGCAGTAGGTGGCGATGGGACACTTGAGGAAGTTCATGGTGTCGTAGATGGCAAGCGTGTCATCGACACTGCCACCGGGGCTGTTGATGTAGAGGTTGATGTCGGTGTCCTTCTTCTGGTTTTGAAGATGGAGCATCTGCATGATCACACGGGTGGCCGAGTTGTAGTTGATCTCACCAACCAGGAAAATCACGCGGTTTTCCAGCAGCAGCTCATCGAGTGTCATTTCACGGATACGCTGCATCGGCGGGGCAGCGGACATCGAACCGTAAGCACCGGCCATGGCCATGGCAGCAGGGTGCGACACTTCCGGGGTTCCGAGGGTTCCGGGGATTCCGGGGGTACCGGGGGTTCCGAGGGTTTTGATTTTTTTATCTGTCAGGTCGTAGTTAAACATGAGCTACCTCTGGTGAATGAGCAAATTGAAGTGGTTACATCATAAAGCAAGTTGGACGCGGGGAAAAATCCGAACGCCTGAGATATGCATTTGAATAATCAACTCGGACCCAAACAGCGGTCACAATCGTCAAATTGAGAACCTTTTTCAATCGCAATCCACCAGGAATGTCAACCTGCGACCTCCACATTCCGATCTTGATTTTACCATTGCTCGGGGGGGAGTGGTGTTAAGCTCCAGCAGGATTCGTTTGAGCCTGCACCGATGCAAAGAGGTCCAGAACAAATGAATTTCTTCTCTTTCAAGCGGTTAAATGCGCAGGTGATATTCACATGCTTGTTTCTATGCAGCACTTTGATCAGTCTGATCATCAGTCACCGCTTTTTCACATGGCATCTGGATGAATACATCAGCCAACGCAGCAAGCAGGGGCAGATGGAAATCCATCTCCAAAGCCAACTGTTTGAACGCGAACTCAACTACATCACATCGGATATCTATTTTCTCTGTCACAGTCTTGAAATGCAGGCCTATGCCCAGGACCCCAGCGAGCAGAACTACCAGCGTCTGAATGACGAATTCACTTCGTTTATCAATGAGCGTGGGATCTACGATCAGGTTCGTCTGCTTGATCTGGCTGGCAAAGAAATCACCCGGATCAACCAACTCAATCAACGTCCATTCGCCATTCCCCAAGATGAACTGCAGGACAAAAGTCATCGCGGCTATTTCCAACACTGCATGCAATTGCGGCGAGGGGAAATCTATGTCTCCTCGGTCGATCTGAATCAGGAATATCACCAGATCGAAAAACCCTATAAGCCTGTCGTCCGATTGGGTATGCCGGTCTACAACAAGGACGGTAACCGTAAAGGCTACATGATTCTCAACTACATGGTCAAAGATCTTCTCAAACTCATCACGCAACCCTCAGTCAATGGGGTTGAACTGGAGTTCATGTTGGTTTCAGAGGATGGTTTCTACAGCTCACATAAAGACCCCAACAAGCTCTGGGGTTGGCTGCTGCCTAGTCGCAAAACCCAGAATTTTTCCCGTGATTATCCTGAACTCTGGGCAGACATGAACAAGTCCACCAAAGGCCAGTATCAGGATGGACACAAGGCCATGGTGTATGACACGATTAATTTTCGCATCCGTGAAGAAATGATCACACCACGCTCATTGGACAAGAAACGCTTGCCCGTCGATGACAATTCCTATCGCAGTACGGAATTCAAAATCATCAGTATGATCCCTGAAGCACAAATCATGGATAAACGTTCACAGTTGTTCTACAAGGTTGGCATGATCTGGTCGTTGCATCTGGTCATCTCCATCCTGCCGATCTGGGGTCTGACCTACTTGATCATGATGTATTACAACCGTCACCTGGAACTGACGCACCGCGCGCACTATGACAAGGTCACCGACCTGCCCAACCGGGATCTGTTCCTGGAAACACTCACCAGCACGCGGACCAAGGCACACCAGACCCAATCCCGTTTTGCGATTCTCTACATTGACCTGGATGGTTTTAAACCAGTCAACGATCAACTTGGTCATAGCTGCGGCGATGACGTGCTGGCACTGGTTGGTAAACGTCTTCTTAAGTGCGTCCGTCAATCCGACATGGTGGCCAGGATCGGTGGCGATGAATTTGCAGTGATCCTCTCCCGCATCGGCCAGACTGAAGACGCTCAGCGTGTCGCCGAGAAAATCCGACAACTGATCAAAACGCCCTACATGCTTGCCGACAAGGTCGCACACGTGAGTTGTTCCATTGGTTGTGCTGTCTACCCCGACCAATCGGACAATCTCGATGAACTCATCGATCTGGCAGACCAACGGATGTACGACGACAAACGAGCTCACAAGTCGCTCAAACTCACCCATGATACTGATGCCCGCAGTGAGTCTGGCAATCAGAACACGGCCAAGGATACGGCTTCCCATTCGTCGACGTCGGCTTGAAGGAAATTTTGAAGTTCACATTTGCCAAATGAAAAGTCGGCGCTATCATAACTGTATCGATATTGTGGTACAGTAAAATGACACGCACTTTAAAATACCAAATCATCAAGGATTGGCTCGTTGAGCAGGCTGCCGACCCGGCTTCGCGCAAGGCCATGCCCTCGATTCGTCAGATCCGCAAGCATTTCGGGGTGAGTTTGGCGCCCGTGACCCGCGCCCTTCAAGAACTTGAGGCTGAAGGACTTATCGAACGTCGCCAAGGCGCCTCCACCGTCACCACCAGCCGCAATCACACCATCAACAAAGCCAGCGAAGCCAACGTGAGTCAGGGGACGATCATTTCGGTTTTCCCGGACTACCCCTCGGAAGTTTACTGGCGGATGAGTCATGCATTGGAGCATCAGGCTCGAATGCAGAAGCTGAATCTGCAGATGTACAAGTTTGATCACACGCTGGATCTTGATGACGTTCTGCGTTTTGCCGGTAGTCAGGATCGCTGTCGGGGTTTGATGCTCACGATGGGGTCCGATGCCCTGTCGATCAAGCAGTTGGAGCAATTGGGAGCGAGCGGATTGCCGGTGACGCTGTGTGATCATCTTTTTGAGTATGAGAACCTGCCAGCCAATGTCACGATTCTCTCGCCGGACGCTTCGATGACGGCCCAGATGGGGGTAACGACATTACATGAAATGGGTCATCGCAAGCTGGGCTATTTCCGCAATGAACCCAAGACGGATCAGGGCGATCAGAAGTTGGCAAACACACTGCGAACTGCCCGGCAACTTGGCATTGAACTGGATAAACGCGCGGTCTTTTCCACGGCAATCAAGAGTTGGTCAAGCTCCATGGATGCCGCGATGGAACTGACGCGAGAAGCTTTGCCGGTGATCAAGGAACTGGGATTGACCGCCTTGATGTACCAGTCGACACCCGGCGCGTACGCTGCCTGTCAGGTATTTTATGAAGCAGGCATCCGCGTTGGCAAAGACATCAGCGTCATCAGTGGCGGTGATTACGAATTTGCCCAGTACGCCTGCCCTGCCTTGACGGTCATGGCATCGGACTATGTGCAGATGGCCAAAGATGCGGTGAATCTGCTGATCGACAAGCCGGCCAATACACCAGCGTTGATCAAGTATCCGCCAAGCCTCATCAAACGAAACTCCGTTTGCAGGATCGATTGATAACCGAAAAAGTCGCATCATGATCTGATGCCGAATCGTTGAATTTCAGAAACAAAACAGGAGCGTTGACCATGTCTCATCGCCGACACTTATCTCATGCCCAACCGTCCAAGGCGTTCACTCTCATCGAACTGCTGGTGGTCATCAGCATCATCTCGATTTTGATTTCCATTCTGCTTCCCGCCCTGGCCAAAGCACGCGGCGCGGCCATGGACATCAAGTGCATGAACAATCACAAGCAGATGAACCTGGCGATCCAGTACTACATGTCCGACACTAACCACATCCCACGCACCTGTGATTCGGCATGGAATAACCAGTGGCATCAGGTCATCGACCACCTGTATCTGACCGGTATTCACAAAGGCAGCTACACCGACAAGAACAAACGCCCCGAAGCCAGTTACTTCGACTGCCCCCGTCGCAGCACACCCATGATTGGTGGCAGCAATGACAAGATGACCTATGGGACCGGTGGCTATGCCTCCAACGAATGGCTGATGGTCCGGGCAGACAACCCTTTCCAGGTCCAGAAAATCTCCAAGCCTGATGAAGCGCCCATGATCATGGATGCCTCCAACTGGTATGCAAGTTACTGGGTCTTCCGCAATGCAGCAGGCTATCCCAACACGCGTTTTGATCACGAAGACACGTTCTACATCTCCTTCATGGATGCTCACGTGTCACGTGTCCGCGAACGTGGTGCGCAATCAGCGGACCCCGACAAATGGTTGGGTGGCGCTTTCGGATCACGTGCCATGAACTACTGGGGCATCTACAGCTGGGATTGGCAAGACAACCGCTGGTAACCCCCCCCCGGAAACCCCGAAAACCCCGGGAAGTTTCCCCCGCGTCATCTTCAACCTGCAAACGTTGAACGACACAATCATGTACCACCTAAAGCCCGGGGGTTTTAAGCCCCGGGTTGCCTTGCCTGAACAACCAACCACCACGGATATTCACGATGTATAAAACCATCCTGGCAACCATCCTGTTTTCGACTGCACTTCATGCAGCACCATTGCCCATCTCCAATGACACCGTCCCGCAACTCGTGGAGATCACCGACATCAACAACCCCGTCGATCGACAGATGGGCGACAAGTTCGGGTTCGGTCGCGTGGAAGAACCCTATGCCATCGGCAAGACGGAAGTCACCAATGCCCAGTATGCTGCCTTTCTCAATGATGTCGCCAAGGACGATCCCAACCAACTCTACGATGAGCGCATGGCAACGCACCCGCGCGGCGGTATCACCCGCAATGGCCAAGCAGGCAGCTACACCTATGCCGTCATCGCAGATCGCGCACAACAACCCGTTGTCTTCGTGGACCTGCTTGATGCAACGCGATACTGCAATTGGCTGTCCACCGGCAAAACGGAATCCGGCGTCTATGCCATCCGTCAAATTGAGCGCTTTGATGATGTCTCCATCCAACCCGCCATGCGCGATTTGAATACCGCGCCAGGCAAACGCCTGTATTTCCTGCCCAATCGCAACCAGTGGTACAAGGCAGCTTATTACCAACCCCAAACGCAAAGCTATCGCCAATATGCCAACGTCAATGTCAACCAACCTTCGGCGTATGGTACGATCAACCAATTCGATCAGGCACGCGAATGGATCGAAACTCCCTACCGCCAATACCGCCGCAGCATCGGCATGAGTTGGGATCGCATCGACGACCGCTTCCATGACCCGAATCACTGGCATCCATCACGCGCCCATGATGGTGATGATGACCTGGGGTTCCGTGTCGCTGCCACCCCTGTTCTCCAACTCATCCGCACTGTCAACGACAAACACAACTACTTCCTGCAAGGCCACAATGCTGGCAAACTACAACTGCGTTATGACGGTCATCCCCCCCCCGCCAAACTCAGCTACCGCATCACCGACTACTTCAACAAGACGATCAACCAGGCTGATCTGAACATCACACTCAAGGTCGGCAAGCAAGGCGTTCTCGACTTCATGCTTCCCAATGTCGACGGCTATTACGAACTGTCTGCAACGATCATCGTCAACGATCAGACACACCGCTTTAACCCCCTGCCAATGGTGGTGGCGGATAAGCCCGTGGAACGCCCGACGGACCTGATGGCAACGAGTTTCGGCGTCACCGGACACCTGGGCAAATTCGCGTATGACTACACCACTTTCAGCGAGCCAGATGAGACGCTTGAGCTTTATCGCTATGCAGGCATCACCGTCAATCGCATGGACGGCCCGTGGGAATTGGTGATCGACAAGACGCGCGATGCAGGCATTCAAAACCTCATCGTGCTCTCTACCATGGGTTGGAATTACACACTCTGGGAATCAGCAGCCAGCCAGCAGATCGTCGACAAATGGGCCAAACTCGGCGTGGAGGAAATGTATGCAGGCTATGCAGAGAACATTTACCAGCGCGTACTCAAACACAAGGACCTTGTCCCCGCGTGGGAAATGACCAACGAACCCTGGGGCAGACACATCGTCCCCGAAGACTACACGCAATCCGTCAAGGTCGCAGTCAAGGCAACGCGCATGGCAGACCCCAACGCGATCACACTCATGGGCGACACCACGTTTCTTGGTGAAACATTGCTCGCCTCCGGCGCGGGTGCACTTTGCGACATCCAATCCTTCCACGTCTACAGCTACTTCCGAGAATACTTCTGGGGCATCCCCACTAAACTCCGACACATCCGCAGTGTCATGAACCAATACGGCATGAACGGCAAACCCATCTGGCTCACCGAAACCAGTGGCTGCGGCTACGGCATCCACATCTACCCCGGCCAAGACCTCGACGAAGTCCGACATTACCAGGCGATGGACTTACCCAAAAAGATGGTCGGTTCATTGGCTGTCGGCGCGGACAAGACGTTCTTCTACAACTTCCGAACCACCCCCGCACACGGCACGGAAAACGAGTTCGGCATGGTGCACACCGACCTCACCCCCAAGCCTGCGTTCGCAGCTTACCGCACCATTGCCAAACTCTTTAACACCAGCCGCTATGTCGGGCAGATTGATTTGCCCCGGGAATATCTGGGTTACGTGTTTGAAAAAGCAGGTCAGAAACACGCCCTGATCTGGCTGCGCGATTTACAGTCCAATGAACTCAGTGGCAAGGCTGCCGTTTTGCCTGACGTCCTGAATCAGACGCAGCAACTTGGCTTTGCTGCCAAGGGCAAGGTCACGCAGTTTAATCTCATGGGGACACCAACTCCGTTGCGGATCGCGGATGGCAAAGTGACATTCAATGTCGATGGCTATCCCACCAGCATCGTCGGTGATGTGGCTTACCCGATGCTTAATGTGTCATCGCAAAAGACTGATGATGTGTCGCAGAACAAGACGGCTAGCGCAAACCTGCGCATCCTCCCGCCGATGCCCCCGACCACGAGCATGCGAGACCTGGAAAAACCCAGCCGACTCACAGCATCATGGGCAACGCCGTCGGAAATGACTGTGCGTCTTTTTAACCATGCAGACAAGCCCATCACCGGCACGTTGTCCTTGGATGTCCCCGACACATGGCTTCCCGATAGCTGGCATGTCCTGACCAAGCCGCAGACAGTGACGCTGCCTGCCTATGGCTCTGCGACACGTGTGATCAGCTACCAACCGCCGCATGCCAATCCTGCAGGTATCACGCAGTTCCTGCTCACTGCCACGTTGACCTTGGAGAACGGCGAAGTCTTTGCGGATCGCGCGATCGTCAACATTGCCAAGCAGCAGCCCTATCGACATTGGCAACTGCCCAAGGCCGATCAAGCCAAGGGCATGACGTTTGAGAACAAGCTTGAAAACGGTGATGCAGACGCCCGGTTAAGTTGGGATGAATCGCGTGGCAACTGGACGGAGATCTACGTCTATCCCGCACCCAAGCTCGCAGAGAAATCGCTCGACGAACTTTCGCCTTACACCTTCAACGTCCGCAGCAAGACACCTCAGCAGATTCAGCACATCAACCTGCGTGTCCGTGATGCCAGTGGCGAAGTCTTCCAGTATCGCTTCACCCCCAAACTGGAGAATGCGGATTGGCATCAAGTCACCTACGACATCGTCAACGACAAGCCCAAAGCCAAATGGGGTGGCAACAAGGACGGCAAGCTCGATCTGCCGCTGACCCTGCAAGGCATCGCCTTTGAGTTCACCCGCGGTGACAAAGTCCAGGAAGGTTCGCTTGAACTCAAGGCCGATTGATCGCTGGTGATGGAAAACTGAAATCTTGACTTGCAATGCGTGTCATGTGATCATTGGCTCCAACTTTCATTGAACACCGGGACCCATCATGACCACAGATACAGCCGACATCCAAACGAATCCTCATGTCAAAAGTATGAACATCCAGGGCGCGATTGTCGGCCTTGCGTCGGTGATCTGCACGTTTACCTTCATGATCGTGTTAATGCTCTGCATCTTTGCCAGAGAGCACGTGATGGTCGCTGCCTACATTGCAGGCGCGTTGGGACTGATGGGTGTCTGCCTGGGCAGCATGCTCGTGAAGATCAGTTCGCACCAAAGTTCACGGCCTTAAGACATCAGCAAAATCAGACAATAAAAACACCGTGCGGAATCAGTCGCACGGTGTTTTGCTTTTGGCTTGCGGAATGGAATGAAGCCAATGTGTCGTTGCGTCACAAGCAGATCATTGTCCAAGTGGCATCGCGGTAAACTGTCTGGCAGTTTCAGCGACATGTCTCCCGGAAATGTCGCAGCTATTTTTCAACTTGGATGATCGGGTTGACGCTATTTGCTGTTTAGAACTGGGCAGCGTCGTCGTTACCGCCTGCATTGTTCTCTTCGAGCATCTTGCGGAGGTAGTTGTTTTCACGACGGGTGGCTTCGAGGTCGAATACCAGGTACTTGATCGACAGACGCAGATAGTCCAGGGACTCCTGCAGATCACTGACGGTCTTGCGCAGCTTCTGATGACGTTCCTGGGTCTTCTCAGCGAGCTTGGTAAGGCGTTCTCTCTCGGCGACAGGCAAGGTTGAAATTTCTCCCATCAACTCTGCCAACTTTTCCTGAAACTTCTGTTCTTCCATGGCGTTACTTTTCCCTTCGGGCAACAAATCGCTTTCTCTTATCGGTCACAACGTCGCGTCTGAGCGTTGTTCGCGTCCTCATTGGTTTTGAATATATCACAAGAAACCTGCCATGCAGCATAAATGTCGAAAAGAGATGTTAAATATCTTTATCATCTTGCAAAATAAACAATTGCGATTTAACGTTTTTTCGTTAGCCCCTTGCAGACAAGTGCCGGTTATGACGATTGATGCCCTCAGACCACATGCCACGTGTCGCCGTTACCACATGTCGTAAATGGATAACACGATGATATGTCTAATACCAATCCAGCTAAAAACCGTTCGACGAATTAGAGCGTAGCCAAACCCACCCATTTTACGTCATTGCAAGTACCGATGGTGGGTTTCGCGTTGCTCTACCCATCCTGCGTCAGAAGGCCACGTGCAACATGTCCATCAATCCGGTGCCGTTGTGTTAACGTCAATCCAAGGAACACCGGCTTAGAGCGATGCAAAGAATGAATCTCCCCCCTCCGACACTCCCGCGCAGGCGGGAGTCCAGTGGAATTTGCAATTTTCGCCTGCATGCCACTGGATTCCCGCCTGCGCGGGAATGACGAAAAATACGAAGGCATGGAGTTTAA
>MDTD01201086.1_pt1 | contig 15615 bp, 16 predicted proteins | sample 811221 | NCBI WGS metagenome assembly MDTD01 (sample SAMN05326646, study PRJNA326480) | marine metagenome | isolation source: seawater | place: Pacific Ocean: South West | collected 2011
CACAAAAAGAAACCATTGCCTACGATGATTTTGCCAAACTCGATATGCGGGTGGGCACCATTGTATCGGCAGAAAAAATGCCCAAGGCCGATAAACTTTTGGTCTTACAGGTAGACACGGGGCTTGACACGCGTACCATTGTTTCCGGAATTGCCGAAAGCTTTAAACCGGAAGAAATCGTAGGCAAAAAAGTGACGGTTTTGGTGAACCTGGCCCCAAGAAAGCTACGGGGCGTTGAAAGCCAGGGTATGATTTTGATGACCGAAAATGAAGCGGGCAAATTGGTCTTTGTAAACCCTGATGAAAGTGTCCCAAATGGGAAAATCATCAGCTAGTCAAGAATACTGTCTAGTTCCCTGCCCTTTCCAACCGATCGTTGATGCTGATTCCCAGACCTTTATCGGGTAGGCGTTCGGCAATGATCACCTCCAAGCCCACGGTATCCAATTGATGTAGTGCATCGAACAGGTTTTTTGCCGCCTCTTCCAAACTCTTGCTCTTTGAAAGCACCTTCACTACAGTTGCCTTTGGGTAATCATCCGTATAAAAAGACAAAACCCCGATTTTTTCAAATTCAGTTCGGGAAAGGGCTTTTTCAAGATTGTCTGTCAGTATCAATTTCGTTCTGGGCGAATAATGTTTCAACAACATGCCGGGGGCCTCAGGGGCCTTTTCGTTCTTCAATACCAATTTTACCGCACCCACACATTGCTCGATGGCCTCAATGGGTACACCGCCCTTTCTATAAATAATGGGCGTTTCCCCATCAAAACCCACAATGGTCGATTCGAGGCCCACCGTACACGGGCCTCCATCCAAGACCGTGACCGTATCACCAAAATAATCGGCCACATGTTGGGCCGAGGTGGGGCTCACCCTGGTAAACGGGTTGGCACTGGGTGCCGCTACTGGAAAGTCCAGCCCTTTCAACAATTCCAATGTAAGGGGGTGGTTTGGCATGCGGATGCCCACGGTTTCTTTGCCCGCGGTGATTAAATCGCTTATGCTGTCTTGCTTGGGCAGTATCAAGGTAAGCGGGCCCGGCCAGAATTTCTTGGCCAACTTCCGCGCATTTTCAGGAACTTGGGTGGCTAAGTTTGGCAATTGATCTATGCTGTGTATATGTACGATCAACGGGTTGAACAACGGCCGGCCCTTGGTCTCAAAGATTTTTTTGACGGCATTGCCATTATATATATTGGCAGCGAGACCATACACCGTTTCAGTAGGTATGGCCACCAATTCGCCCTGCTGCAATAGCTGTCGACAATAGGCTATATCTGTTGTAATCGCTCTCGACATACACTGCAAAGGTATGACAGCAAAAACAATGCACAACATATTGCTGTCGGTTTCAGTTGAAAGATGGATATTTGAAAAAATTGCGGTCGGTTTGCTCAAAATAGCCTATCATCCCATTTACTGTCATCCATTACCTGTGGGGCATCGCTTTCCCATGATCAAATATGAACTGCTGTCCGAACAACTGTTGCATGAGGGTACGTGCTGTGATGATAATTTCTTTGAACCTGGATTTCCTGATGATGACCAAATTCTGGCTGCACATGATGGCAACTACTATCAAAAACTGACTGCCCTGCAATTGAAGCCCAGTGAAGTGCGAAAAATAGGCTTTCCCCTGTCCGATGAACTGGTCAAGCGCGAACGGATGATTGCCGATGGCACCATAAAGGGATGCCGGTTTGCACTTGAGCATGGCATTGCCATGAACATCGCAGGCGGCACGCACCATGCCTACAGCAACCGTGGTGAGGCCTTTTGCATGCTGAACGATCAGGCAATCGGGGCCCGATATCTCTTAAAATCCGGTTTGGCAAAAAAAGTGCTGGTCGTCGATCTTGATGTGCACCAAGGGAACGGTACCGCCGAGATTTTTCGGGATGACCCGGCAGTCTTTACCTTTTCGATGCACGGTCGTGGAAACTATCCCTTTAAAAAGGAAACGTCTGACCTCGACATCCCACTCGAAAAAGGAACTGGTGACGGTGCGTATCTTTCAATTTTAAAAGAGACACTTCCAAAATTGATAGCGCACGTAAAACCAGACTTTATTTTTTATCTCTGCGGTGTAGATGTACTAAAGTCAGACAAACTCGGTACTTTGGGCATGAGTGCCCAGGGCTGTGCGGCACGTGACCGGTTGGTGCTTGAAACCTGCAAAAAAAACGCCATACCCGTGCAATGCAGCATGGGAGGTGGCTACTCGCCCGACATCAAAACCATTGTCGAGGCCCATGCAAACACCTACAGGTTGGCACAAGAAATTTATTTTTAGCCCTATATTGAAACACAAATGCCAAAGCCGATGAAAACAGCCATGCCCCTATTACTTGCCCTTTTTATCTTTCAGGTGAGCGCACAAAAAGCGCCCGTTCAAAAACAGCGGACCCTGTGGAATGACTTCACCTATGACATGGGCAGCATGTTCGGGGGAATCGGCCATGCCTACAGTCGCCCATTTCACTGGAAGGGCGATGATTGGGCCCGATTTGGCTACACCGCTGCCGGTACCGCACTGCTGTTTACCATTGATGATGAACTGGACGATTGGGCCAATGGCATTCGGGGCGATGTGCCGCAATTCGTCAAAGATTACGGAAACAGGTTTGGCAACCCTGACAACAACTATATGCTCACAGGAGGTATCTATGCGGTGGGACTCTTCACCAAAAATGAAAAATTACGGAGAACAGGGGTATTGCTCATGGCCTCGGCCACAGCCGGGGGCTTTCTGCAACAGGTCACCAAACGGATCATCGGAAGGGCCCGTCCACGAAGTGGTGATCCATCCAGCACCTATGATCCCTTTCACCTCGACCGGGTCTTCAATTACGATTCGTTCTTTTCGGGCCATACGATGTTGGCCTTTACCAATGCCTATGCCATCGCCAAACAGTTTAAGAATCCCTGGGTGAAAGCAGGTATCTACACCGTGGGCATGGTGCCCGGTTTCGTTAGGGTGGTAGACCGTTTTCATTGGGTCTCCGATGTGGCATTCAGCGCAGTACTGAGTATCTTTATCGTGGAATCAATCGATAAATACCTTGACAAAAAATACAGCGAAAAGTACAACGACCAAAGCAAAGATGTAAGCTGGCACCTGTCTTTCGGGCCAAGAAAAATGGGCGTGGTCATTTCTTTTTAATTCGACCCTGTAAAAAGTCTGTACAACTCAATCATTTTGTAATTTTATAGTATAAAACCCACGGATATGTTATCAAAAAAAGTTGAAAAAGCACTCAACAACCAAATACGGATTGAAGCAGAATCATCGCAAGTGTACCTTTCAATGGCCTCATGGGCCGAAGTAAAGGGATTGGAAGGCATAGCGGGCTTCATGTACGACCATTCTGATGAAGAACGCATGCACATGCTCAAACTCATCAAATATGTGAACGAACGGGGCGGCCACGCACAAATATCTGAACTGAAGGCACCCAAAACAGAGTTTGGCACCTTTCAAAAGATGTTCGAAGAGCTGTACCAACACGAAATCTTTGTGTCAAAAAGCATCAACGATATTGTGCACATAACCTTGGAAGAAAAAGACTATGCCACCCATAATTTTCTGCAGTGGTACGTTTCTGAGCAGATAGAGGAAGAAGCGCTTGCCCGCACCATATTGGACAAGATCAGTTTGATTGGAAACGACAAGGGAGGCCTTTACCTTTTTGACCGTGACTTGCAACAGATCAATGTTGAAAGTGCGGCCTCCAACATGGGCGGTGAGTAATTGTTTATAATTTCTTTATTTAGATTTATTAAAAATAATTAGCTTTGCCAATCGTTATTGCTTTTCGATGGGCAAAAAGAAAAAGGACAAGAAGAAAAACAAGAAAGCGCTCTTAACAAAGATGTCGCCCAAAAAATGTAAGTCAAAGTGCTGTGAAAAGTACAAAAAGGGCGAGCATAAGCGCTGCAAGCGTTGCCCTTGTTTTGATTTGCTGAAAAAGGTAGCTTAGGCCCCACGTTGCAGGTGGTCTCAATTCTTTCCCTTGGGTTCTTTCGGCTCTGCGGTATAGGCCATTACATCTTCAGCTTCGCCGTTCACCATGTAAAACGAGGCAGTTCGAAAATACTGTTCGCCATGGCCGCAATTTGTACCACAGATTTTTTGATGGGCCCTATAGGCCGAGCCCTTGCTGTTCAAGTATATTTGATATGCCTGTGGGTCGTTTTCGGCCAAGTGCCGCTCAAAGGTCTTTTGGTCTGTCCAAAAATCAATCTCGTCCTCAATGGCCATTTTTGGTAGTGTATGCTCGTACATGGCATCGGCATGTGCCAATTCAGCATAAAACCTATAATCCCTTTCAATGGGGTTCACCTGCGACCACACCCCTACCGGAAGGCAAATCAGGAAGATGATATGGACAGCGGTGCGCTTCATGAACAGGCTTTTTCTGTTAGACGAGCAAAGAGGTATTTCGTTGCATGGTACTACCTTAAGTTATTGTTAAATCGGCAGCATAAAAAAGAAAAGGGGCAAAATGCCCCTTTTATCGATGTCTGTTGTCAAATTACTTTCCCAACATGAGCAATTCGTTACAGCGAATCTCGGTGATATACCGTTTCTCGCCTTCTTTGGTCTCGTACGAGCGGTGTGTCAACTTGCCCTCGATGGCCACTTGCTTGCCCTTGGTAAGATAGTTTTCGACAATCTCTGCGGTTTTGCCCCAGGCCACAATATTGTGCCATTGGGTCTCCTCCACTTTCTCTCCTTTGGCGTTTTTGTAATAATCGCTGGTGGCGATGGAAAACTTGGCAAGCCTATTGCCGTTCTCCAATGTCACGATTTCGGGGTCTTGCCCCAAGTTACCAATCAACTGTACTTTGTTTTTAAGCGCGTTCATCTTTCTAATTTTTAAGGTTAAACAGTCAATGCGATCGAATGTCCTTCACTCGACAGGGCAAACATAGAACTGTGGGGAAAAAAGATTCGGTCAGGAAGCACTTATTTTCGTTTGTAAACGTTTGTAGTCGTTTGAAAACTTTTAACAACTAACTGTCCTTTTTTCAAAAAGGACGTATTGTAGGTTTGAGAAAAATAAAGAAACAAAAACACTTTTTGGTGTATTCTAGAATAAAATAAGCCCCATAAATTGGGATTAAAAAACGAAGAATGTGATGTTAACAAGATTGTCAAACAGATAACGGCTGAAAGTTAAGCTAGGGCTAGATTCATAACCTAGAATCCTATACACTCCAAAACATCACTTCTGAAATCCTGTTACCGCAGGTAGCCCTGTTAGAGATACAGCCGACATACCAAGTCGAAAACTGGTCTCTGGCGGGGCTTTTTCATTACAAATTTACCATAAAATGATATAATTATTGGCACTCCCCTTGTCAAGATAAAACTGTTATCTTTTCGCTACTTGTTCCACTTTGTTCATTGTTGCCAAACAAACTGAAATGGAAATAGCCATTTAATTTCAGACAACCATTCGAAAAGATTTTGCGTCTTTATAAATAGATATATGAATAATTGAACTTTAAAACCAAAAGAATATGTTAGAAAACCCAAAAGTGAATATAAAAATCAAACTTGCTTCATTGTGGGCTTCAGCAACATTCTGCTATTTATATGGTGACTATTTTGAGTTATATACACCCGGCAAAGTGAATAGTTTGCTCACAGGTGAGAATATTTTGGATAGTCCCAACAAACTATTTATAGCGACGATAATACTAGCAATTTCATCAATAATGGTCGCTCTTTCAATCATACTTAAAGCAAAAATAAATCGAATACTGAATATTCTATTTGGTTTATTATTTACTCTTATGATGCTATTTATTGGATTTAGTTCGAATACTGAATGGTACAGATTTTACGTTTTTCTGGCATTTTTGGAAAGTATTATTACTTGTCTGATTGTTTGGCATGCTTGGAAATGGCCAAAAATCACTTCAGAAAATAAATACTGAAAAGCCAGTTCCAAACTTAAGACGTACTTAGCTTATTGCGGTTAAGTCCCCAATCGGAATTCATCGCAATTTGCTATCTTTCGGTTACGGCGGAAAACCATAGCTGATTTTCCGTAACGAAGCCATACATGAGACTGCAGTCAACTGAAAGGCCATCTGCAATCATATAACCCCAATCTTTAAACCTTATCTCACCAATCCCCTGTTTGCCCAACAATTCGTATCTTTTGTACATATTATCTAAAGAGCAATGGAGCACCATCTCATCGACAATACAGAAAAAAAACAATACGAATTTCAGGTTGGCGGCCATACGCCCAAAATCGAATATATCAAGGCCCAAGACAAAATCTACCTGACCCATACCGAAGTGGCCAAAGCACTCGAGGGCAAGGGCATTGGCTCTGAACTTGTAAGACAGGTATTGGAAGACATCAAAAAGAACGACCTGACCCTGATACCGCTATGCCCATTTGTGGCAGGTTATATCAAAAAACACCCAGAGTGGCGCGAACTGGTCTTGAAAGGGATAAACATCGCATAATATGGAAAAGGAAATTGTAAAAGAGTACAGCAATGGTGAGTTGACCGTTATATGGAAACCCAAAAAATGCATCCACTCAGAGATTTGTGTAAAGACCTTGCCCGAGGTGTACAGACCCAATGAAAAACCATGGATAAAACCTGGGAACGCCACGATCGACCAATTAAAGGACCAAATATCAAAATGCCCTTCTGGTGCACTGACTTATTCAATAAAAGGAGAAATAGAAATGGAAGAAACCAAAATCACCGAATGTAATATCGTAGAAAATGGCCCTCTATTGGTAAGCGGCGACCTAAAAGTAACCTTGGCCGATGGCACGGTAGAGACCAAGAAAAGGTCCACCGCATTTTGTCGTTGCGGTGCCTCAAGCAACAAGCCCTATTGCGACGGTTCACACAAAGAAATCGGGTTCGAAGGTTGATTTCCTTTATATCCCCCAATACTTTGGCATCGGATTTGCGCTTGTTAGACCAAAAAAACATAAGATGAAAAACGTACTGTTAACCCTGGCCCTATTAGTAATGGGCCTAACATCCTATTCACAATCGAAAAATTTTTTGGATGTACCCTATCTCGAAACATCGGCCCGTGTCGATACCTTGGTGACCCCAGACAAAATTTATTTGAGCATCACCATTCAAGAAAAAGATTCGCGTGGGCGCAAATCGGTCGAGGAACAAGAGAACAAAATGGCACAGCGGTTGAAAGCCTTGGGCATTGATATTGACAAGCAATTGGTGATCAAAGACCTGAGCAGCAACTTCAAAAAATATTTTTTACGGGGGAAGGAAGTGCTCAAAAGCAAGCAATATTCCCTATTGGTCTACGACGGACTAACAGCCGGTAAGGTAATGGCCGCCCTTGAAGACCTCGACATTGCCAACACCTACCTCGAAAAGACCGAGTATTCAAAAATGGATGAACTCGAGCTCGAACTGAAAAAGCGGGCCGTAAAAAAGGCCAAACAAAAGGCTGTGGCGCTCACCGACCCGTTGGGACAAAAAGTGGGGCCTGCCATCCATATTGTTGACCACTCACAACCCTACTATCCCCGATACAACCAACCGCGCATGCAAACCATGGCAAAAATGGACATGGCCGAAGCAGAACCATTGGACATCGATTTTGAAAAAATCAGGGTAGAGACCACAGTAAACATCAAATTTAGGCTGATCGAGTAATCACCTACCTATGGGCAACGGCCAATGCCGGAAATATGGTTTGAATTGTTATCTTGCTTAGTGTTAACCAATTCAGATAACCGACCATGAAAATGCTTCGCATTGCCTTGTTGCCATTTTTGCTCATCACACTCTTAGTACCCGCACAAAAACGTAAAAAGAAAGCAACGGCCCCTAGCATTGTTTTGAACGATTCGCTCTACACAGGGTTGAAATGGCGCAATATCGGCCCTTTTCGTGGTGGGCGAAGCGTCGCCGCAACGGGTGTCGTCGGGCAGCCCATGACCTACTATATGGGCACTACGGGCGGTGGCATCTGGAAAACGGTCGATGATGGCATCACCTGGAAGAATATATCCGATGGACAATTGGGCACGGGTACCGTGGGCGATATTGCGGTTTCAGAAAGTAACCCCAACATTATTCTGGTGGGCATGGGCGAACATGCCGCCAGGGGGGTCATGACCTCAATGGGCGACGGGGTCTACAAATCCACCGATGCGGGCAAAACATGGAAACACATGGGTTTGGATGAGACCCGACATATTTCAGATGTCATTATCCACCCCAAAGACCCCAATATTATGTTCGTGGCTGCCCAAGGGGCACAGTACGGGCCTTCTAGCGAACGCGGAATTTACCGTTCGCAAGACGGCGGTTCCACATGGCAACGCGTGCTTTATGTGGATGAGAACACTGGGGCATCTTCGTTATCGATGGACATGACCAACCCCTTGATCCTGTACGCCGCCATGTGGCAGCATCGACGATACCCTTGGACCATGGAGTCGGGTGGCCCATCCTCTGGCCTCTATAAATCCACCGACGGTGGCACTACCTGGCAACGGCTTGAAGAAGGGCTTCCCAAAGCATTTGGCAAGGCGGGCATCTCCGTTTCAAGGGCAAATCCTGAACGGGTGTTTGCCGTTATCGAAGCCGAAGGTGAAAAAGGAGGCGTTTATCGAAGCGATGATGCAGGTAAAAAATGGGCACAAATCAACAAAGACCGTATCAACATTGCCCGTTCTTGGTACTACATGGAAATTTTTGCCGACCCCCAAGACGAGAATGTTGTGTATGTGCTGAATGCGCCCGTTACCAAATCCATTGATGGTGGTAAATCGTTTGTGCCCGTGTCCACTCCACATGGAGACAACCATGATCTATGGATACATCCTAAAGACAACAACGTCATGATCAACGCCAACGACGGCGGTGCCAACGTGAGCAACAATGGGGGCAAAAGTTGGAGCTCCCAACAAAACCAGCCCACGGCACAGTTTTATAGGGTCATTACCGACAACTTGGTCCCTTACAATGTCTATGGAGGGCAACAAGACAATTCTGCCATTGCCATTGCCAGCCGCACCAATGATCAGGGCATTGACTGGAAAGACTGGTACTCGGTGGCAGGCTGTGAAAGTGCCTATCTGGCCTTTGACCCCGATAATCCTGAAGTGGTATTTGGTGGCTGCTACCAGGGCATCATCGAAAAATGGATGAAAGCCTCCCGAGAGGGGAAACCCATCAAGGCCTATCCCGAACTGGGGCTGGGCAAAGTACCTAAAGATTTTAAGTTCCGCTATAACTGGAATGCTCCCATCATCAGCTCGCCCCATGACCGAAACACGATCTACCATGCCGGCAATGTGGTATTCAAAACCCAAGATGGCGGCCATAGTTGGGAAGTCGTGAGTCCAGACCTTACCCGTGACGAGAAAGAAAAGCAAGGCCCGGGTGGAGGGCCGTACACGAACGAGGCCGCAGGAGGCGAAAACTACAACACCATTATGTACCTTGTCGAATCACCCCATGAACAGGGCGTTCTCTATGCAGGCAGCGATGATGGTTTGGTGCACATCACCAAAAATGGGGGTGCCAATTGGGAGAACATCACGCCCCCAAACCTGAAAGAGGGCATTGTCAATAGCATCGAGGTATCGCCCCACGACGCGGGTACCGCGTACATCACTGTAATGCGGTATAAATTCATGGATTTGAGTCCGTATATTTTCAAAACGACCGATTACGGCCAAACATGGACCAAAATCACCAATGGCATCACCGACAAGCACACCTTTGTTCGTGTAGTGCGGGAAGACAAAAAGAAAAAAGGGCTGCTCTATGCCGGCACGGAAACGGGGTTGTATGTTTCGTTGGATGATGGTCAGCACTGGCAGAAATTTCAATTGAACCTACCAGCGGTGCCCATTAACGATCTTACCATTCAAGACAATGACCTTGTGGCCGCCACAGCCGGCCGCTCTTTTTGGATTTTGGATGATCTGGGCGCCATCCAAAACAGTTTCGACACCGCTGAAACCTTGAAAATCGTACAACCCAAACCAACGTACCGCATTTTTGGCGGAAGCACCGAAAAACCGGTGCCAGGCTTGGGACAAAACCCCAAATCAGGCGTTACAATCGATTATTACCTTCCGAAAAAAGCCGATTCAATAGATTTGAAATTGGAGGTTTTGGAAAACGGACAGGTCATTCGCACCTACACCAACCAAAAACCAAAAGACTTTAAATCATGGCCTGGTGGGCCGCCAAAGCCACAGGTACTTCCCTCCAAAAAAGGGTACAATCGCTTCACTTGGGATTTTAGGCGCGAAGCCATTCCGGCTGTGAACAAGGTTTTTGTCTTTGGCAATTATGGCGGCTCTAGGGTGGCCCCGGGCACCTACGACCTGCGACTGACGTTTGAGGGCAAAACCGTGAAAACCAGCGCGACCATTCTGGCCAATCCAACTATCGAGGGCTCACCAAGCGATTATGCAGAACAAAAGGAAGTCTTGCTCAAAATTGAAAAGACCCTCAAAGAGATGCACACAGCCGTCAACCAAATGCGCTCGGCCAAAGCACAATTACAGCACTACGAAAAATTATTGGAAGACCAAGACAAGGCGAAAGAACTGCTTGAAAAAGGCAAGGCCTTGATGGAGCGGATCACTGTTTGGGAAGAGAATCTCATTCAGCCCAAGCAAAAGACCTTTCAAGATGTTATCAACTTCAACAACCAACTCAATGCCGATTTCATGCACCTGAAAGGTTTTGTGGATGTGGCAGAGCCCAAGGTCACCGAAGGTGCCAAAGAACGCCTGAACGACCTATTGGCCGATTGGGCAGTGTACGAAAAAGAGAAAAATGCCATTGTCAATACCGAAATGCAAGAATTCAACAATCTTTACAAAACCTTGGAATTACCTGCTATTTTGCTACATGACAATGATTGACCATTGAAAAACGCTATTATGGCAAAACGTGATTGTTTGGAATGCGGTGCCGAAATCCGTGGTAGAATCGACAAAAAATTCTGTTCCGATTACTGTCGCAATGCCTATAACAACAAGTTGAACAAAGACAGCAAAAACCTGATTCGGAATATCAACAACCGATTGCGTAAAAACTATCGGATTTTGGACAGTTTTGAATTGAAAGATGGCAAGACGCGTACCACCAAGACCCGCCTGCTCGACAAGGGATTTGACTTCGAATACATAACCAACCTATATACCACCAAAAAAGGGAGCACCTATTTCTTCGTGTACGACCTCGGATATCTACCCTTGGACAATGACTATTACATGATTGTAAAAAGGGAATAGACCCCTACCAACACTCCTCTAAGGGGAGGGCTATAAGTTTACTGGGGCAGTCTTGTTTGGATAGGAAATTTGGTTATGGATAGCTCTATGAATTGCCCAAAAAGTTCTACCCTTTGGGGGGAGATAGAGGGGGCTTTTTATTTCCAGTTTGCACCACTAAGTTTCAATGCGGCAATCACCACATCTTTGCGGCTTATCTGACCTACCAATAAACCATCTTTCATCACTGGAAGCCTTCTTCGGTTATGCCGATCAAAAACTCCTGCAGCATCAAAAATGCTCATGTCATGCGGAATGGTCTCAACATTCTTGGACATAAAGCGTTCCACGCTCTTGTCAAGAATTGGTTGGTTGAAATAACGGCTTTCTGAAATTTGTTTCATACAGTCAGCCTCAGAAATGATCCCGACCAAAAAACCGTTGTCATCCATAACGGGTCCGCCAGAGATATGGTACTTGGCAAAAGCCTCCATAACCTCCAATATGGATTGGTCTGGTGAAAAAGTGACCAATTTTTTCGTCATATAGTCCTCCACCAAAATAGGGACATCATACCCCTTTTTGGGATCGACTTTCGCTCTAGCTCCTTGAAAACTCTTGATTCCCATGTTGATTTGGTTTAAGGGTGATTAATAAAGTTAGTGAATTTTAACGAAATATTTAAATTTTTCGCAGTATAATATGTCATCCCTTTATACTTTTATCTACTTATAACCCAGTATAGCTGTATGAAACTTTCTAGAACCTTAGGCCTCTTATTGCTGCTTATGGCTACATATGCCAGCTTTAAAGTGCTGATGCCCGATTACCGTGCCGACTTGGAAAGTGCCAAAACCGATTTCTCTGTTGATAGGGCATTGGAGCATGTCAAGAACATGTCCCAAGAACCCCATGCGGTGGGGTTCAAGGCACATGCAACGGTACGGCAATACATTTTGGCCGAACTTAAAAAAATGGGGTTGGAAACCTTTACCCAAGAGGGCTATACCGCCGGCGACTGGGGCAACTTGAGCAAAGCGACCAATATTTTGGCGAGGATAAAAGGTTCTGGCAATGGCAAGGCACTGGTTGTAATGTCGCATTACGACAGTAGTCCGCATTCATCATTGGGTGCCAGTGATGCCGCTAGCGGGGTGGCCACCGTTTTAGAGGGCATCAGGGCATTTTTGGAAAGCGGCAAAACGCAAAAAAATGATATCATCATACTCCTTACCGACGCTGAAGAATTGGGCCTTAACGGTGCCGACCTTTTCGTAAACCAACATTCATGGGCCAAAGATGTGGGGCTGGCACTGAATTTTGAGGCTCGCGGCAGTGGCGGCCCCAGCTATATGCTCATTGAGACCAATCGAGGTAATGGCACTATGATAGCAGAATTCACAAAGGCCAATCCGAGATATCCCGTGGCCAATTCATTGGCATATAGCATCTACAAAATGTTGCCCAATGATACGGATCTTACGGTTTTCAGGGAAGATGGTGATATTGAAGGCTTTAATTTCGCCTTTATCGACGACCATTACGACTATCATACAGCTCTTGACAACTACAGTCGTTTAGACAGGGAGTCTATGGCCCACCAAGGCAGTTATCTCATGCCGCTTTTAACACATTTTGCTGATGCCGACCTGACCCATCTCAAAAGTCTTGACGACTTTGTGTATTTTAATGTTCCGGTGTTTGGCCTTGTTACTTATCCCTTTGAGTGGATTTGGCCCATGTGGGGCCTCGCCGTGGTGTTGTTTCTGGTGCTTTTGGCCTACGGTTTTAAAAAAGGCGTGCTCGACCTAAAATCGGTCTTTATCGGTTTTGTGCCGCTTATCTCCACTTTGGCCATTAATGGTCTTGTGGCCCATTTCAGTTGGCCTGCGCTCAAATGGTGGTACCCCGGTTTTAAAGACATCTTACACGGGTTCACTTATAATGGCCATACCTACATCTATACCTTTGTGTTTCTATCGTTGGGCATTTGTTTCTTGGCGTACTATCAGGTTCGAAAAATAGACAAGGCCAATCTTCTGGTGGCCCCTGCGGTCATATGGCTGGTCATTTGCTTTCTGGCAAGTACTTACCTAAAAGGAGCCAGTTTTTTTATACTTCCCGTATTCGGATTGCTGGCCGGACTCTTGGTGCACATCAACCAAAAAAAGCCGAATGCCTTTTTATTGGTGTTTTTGGCTTTGCCCGCTGTCTGTATTTTTGCTCCGTTCGTTAAAATGTTTCCTGTGGGACTGGGACTCAAGATGATGGCAGCCAGCACACTCTTTGTTACCCTTGCATTTGCCCTGGCCCTGCCGTTTTTTGTTGAACTGAAGAACAAATGGCGTTTTGGGTTGTTGTTTCTGCTCTTGTTTGCGGCTTTCAGCATCGCGGCCCACATCAATTCCGACTTTACCGAAGAAAGCCCCAAACCAAGCAGTTTGCTGTATGTTTACGACATAGATGCAGAAAGTGCAAATTGGGCCACGTACGATAAACAGTTGATCGACTGGAATGCACAATTTTTCGGAGACCGTTTGCAAGAGGTCGACAAAAGCCAGATCAAAACCATCGCCAGCAAATATGGCTCGTCGTTCACTTACACTTCTGAGGCCCCGGCCAAAGCGTTGAAATATCCAGAAATCGATGTGGTCATAGACACCTTGATCGGTGCAGACCGCCACCTCGAAATATGTGTCGCGCCCCAGCGCCCGGTCAACCGCCTAGATGTGTTCACCAACGACACCCCCATATCAGCGGCCACTGTCAACCAAATACCACTTTCTGAACATTACCTCAACAACAGGAGGAACGGTAAATTGGTGACGCACTTCATATCCAACAACGACTATACAGAACTGGCCCTCATCTATCACAAAGATGCTATTTTGGAACTTGTTTTCTATGAATCTTCGAACGACTTGTTGAACCATCCACAATTTTCGGTGCCCGACCGGCCCGACACGAGCATTCCCATGCCTTTTGTGCTCAACGATGCGATTATGACCATCAAGACCTTGAGGTTTGAGTAAGTGTATCGGTATTTTGGGCTGTGGTTGGCTGGGGCTTCCCTTGGCCTCTGCCCTGCAGAAAGATGGCCATTCGGTCAAAGGCACCACCACCTCGCCTGCAAAGCTGGATATGCTCACAAAGCAATCAATCGATGCCCATGTGGTGCAACTAAACCAAGAGCGGGCGGATGGCACTTTGGCCGCATTTTTAGAAGGCCTTGACACCCTTGTGGTGAACGTGCCCCCAGGCCTTCGGAAGGGTAATTCTGGAAACTACATGAAAAAAATAAGGCAATTGGTCGCCCCTGTCGAGCGCTCAGCCATACGACAACTTCTGTTCGTGAGCAGCACTTCGGTCTACGGTAGCGCCAGTGGGGAAATCACAGAAGATACACAACCACTACCAATCACAGAATCGGGCAAACAGCTTTTGGCTGTTGAAAAACTATTGTTCTCCACTAAAAGTTTCAAGACCACTGTGGTTCGCTTTGGCGGTTTGATCGGGCCTGACAGGCATCCTGTCCATTTCCTTTCAGGGAAAAAAAATCTGCAAAACGGACACGAAACGGTAAACCTCATCCATTTAGAGGATTGCATTCATATGATTAGAACCATCATCGAAGAAGGGTATTGGGGCGAGATTTTTAATGGGGTCTATCCCCACCATCCTACCAAGGCGCAGTACTACACCAACGAGGCCAAAAACCGGGGGCTGATACCCCCCTTATATGAACCAGAATTCTCAGAAAAGACTAAAAAATCAATAATTAACAAGAATTTTCTTATTAAAGGACATCGTTTATACACCTCTATAGCATCGTAATTCACCACTAAAATAACAATATTGACAACATTTATATGTTTTTTATGTTAATTACAATATTGAATTTCAACAAGTTACGGTCATAGTAGGTACCTTTATGGTAGTAAATTAAATGGTATGGTCATGGAAACTTCAAGATTGACTACGAGAATCTTGACGGAAACGGAAAAATTGATTGCCGAAAGTTGTGCCTCGAACACTCTTGATGAGAAGTCCATTGCACTGCATAAACTTATCATCAAGAAACATTACAACGCAGCCGATGTCGCCATTGATTACGAAAGACAGCGGATTAAAATGGATGTCATTATCAGCGAGGAGGATTACGATCCGAAAACGGTCAATCTGGCACTGGCAACCGTTCCTGTCAACATGTTCTTCAAGAACCTGTGCGATTTCTTGAAATCATGTCTTGAGAAAGACGTGAAGAGTCTGGCGTTCTATGCGCGAATTCTGATGCAATATGCCAATAAGAATGTGGCATTGCCTTCCTTTTAAAATCACAAAAAATTGC
>MDTD01174417.1_pt1 | contig 15612 bp, 12 predicted proteins | sample 811221 | NCBI WGS metagenome assembly MDTD01 (sample SAMN05326646, study PRJNA326480) | marine metagenome | isolation source: seawater | place: Pacific Ocean: South West | collected 2011
GATCTATCAAGAAAATGCTTGCAACAAGTTAAAAGCTTATTTATTCAATATCATCATGAAAATTATTGAACACTTTGTTGGTGGAAAATCATTCAGTGGAGACTCAAAAAGGACAAGTAAAGTTTTTAATCCAGCAACTGGTGATCAGAGTGCCCAAGTAAAACTTGCTTCAACAAAAGATGTAAACGCAGCAGTTGAGAATGCTAGAAAAGCGTTTGAAGAATGGTCTAACAAACCTCCTCTTCAAAGAGCAAGAGTCATGTTTAAGTTTAAAGAATTGATTGAAAAAAATTCAGACGAATTAACAAAAATTATAGTCGCTGAACATGGGAAAGTTTATGAAGACGCAAAAGGTTCACTAACTAGAGGTTTAGAAGTAGTCGAATACGCTTGTGGTATTCCTCAAATGCTTAAAGGAGAATTTACAGAAAATGTGGGATCTAATGTTGACAGTTGGTCTATACGTCAGCCATTAGGAGTATGTGCAGGAATTACACCTTTTAATTTTCCTGCTATGGTTCCTATGTGGATGTTCCCTATGGCAATAGCGTGTGGAAATACTTTTGTTTTAAAACCTTCAGAAAAAGATCCATCATGTTCAATGAGATTAGCAGAATTATTGAAAGAAGCTGGGATTCCTGATGGAGTTTTCAATGTTGTGAACGGAGACAAAGAGGCAGTCGATGCTTTGATAAATAATAAAGATGTGGCGGCAATGAGTTTTGTAGGTTCTACTCCTATTGCAAAATATATTTATGAAAACTGTGCTAAGAATGAAAAAAGAGTTCAGGCACTTGGAGGGGCTAAAAATCATTGTGTTGTTATGCCTGACTGTGATTTAGATCAAGCAGTTAACGGTTTAATGGGCGCAGCTTACGGTTCAGCAGGTGAAAGATGCATGGCTCAATCAGTAGCTGTTGCTGTAGGCGGTATTGGAGATAAATTAGTTGGCTCACTTGCAAAAAAAGTTGAAGCACTTAAGGTTGGACCGGGGATGGACAAACAATCCGAAATGGGACCGCTGGTAACAAAAGAACATTTAGCAAAAGTTAAAAGTTATGTGGATATAGGTGAAAAAGAGGGAGCTAAATTAGTAGTCGATGGAAGAAATTTTAAAATGCAAGGGTATGAAAATGGATATTATATTGGTGGATGTTTATTTGATCATGTAAAGAAAGACATGAGAATTTATAAGGAGGAAATTTTTGGTCCTGTTTTGTCAGTTATAAGAGCTAAAGATTTTGATGAGGCATTAAAGCTTGTAAATGATCATGAGTTTGGAAACGGGGTAAGTATTTTCACAAGAGACGGAGACTCTGGAAGAACTTTCTCAAATAAAGCAAAAATAGGAATGGTTGGTATAAATATACCGATCCCAGTGCCAATGGCCTTTCATAGTTTTGGAGGATGGAAAAGGTCTTTATTTGGAGATCAACATATGCATGGTCCTGAGGGAGTAAGATTTTATACTAAATTGAAAACAATTACATCAAGATGGCCTTCAGGTTTAAGATCTGATCCAGAGTTCGTAATGCCAACAATGAAATAATAATAAGATATAAATGAAAAAAATTACACTAATCGGAGCTGGGCAAATTGGAGGGACTTTAGCTCATCTAATTGCATTAAAAGGGTTAGCAGATGTTGTATTATTTGATGTTGCAGCAGGACTAGCCAAAGGTAAAGCTTTAGATATAGCTCAATCTTCACCAGTAAACGGTTTTAATGTAAATTTGTCAGGAACTGATAATTATAATGAAACAAAAGACTCTGATGTAATAATAATTACTGCGGGTGTTCCTAGAAAACCAGGCATGACTAGAGATGATCTACTAGGAATAAATCTAAAAATTATCAAACAAGTTGCACATGGAATAAAAACAACCTCACCAAACGCTTTTGTAATATGTATAACTAATCCACTAGATGTTATTGTAATGGCTCTTCAAAAGTACTCAGGTCTTCCTAAAAATAAAGTTGTGGGAATGGCTGGAATTTTAGACTCATCGAGATTTATTTATTTTTTGTCTCAAGAATTAAAAGTGCCAGTAAGTGATATAAAGTCGTTTGTCCTTGGTGGGCATGGAGATAGTATGGTGGCAATGTTAGGAGCCACAGAGGTAAGAGGAAAAAAAATTAAAGATTTGATAGCTAAAGGTAAGCTAAGTCAGAAAAAGTTAGATGAAATTATAGACAGGACTAAAAAGGGAGGAGCTGAGATTGTAAAATATTTAGAAAAAGGGTCAGCATTTTATGCCCCCGCTGCGTCAGGTGTTGAAATGGCGGAATGTTACTTAAAAGATCTTAAAAAACAACTACCTTGTGCAGCGTATTTAAATGGGGAATATGATACGAGAAATATATATGCTGGAGTTCCAGTAATTATAGGCTCAGGTGGAGTTGAGAAAATAATTGAATTAGAGTTAAACACAGAAGAAAAAGAAAATTTTAAAAAATCAGTAGAGGCAGTTAGAGAACTTTATAACGCTGCAAAAAAAATTGACACTAGTTTATAATTTATTTTTCTAGAGTCCAATAAATGAAAAAAAAAATATATGATATCTTAGTAGTAGGTTCTGGATTATCAAGTTTATCATTTATAGATAGTTATTTGGAAAAAAATGATAAGATTGATATAATTTCATTTAAAAAAACTAAAAAAATTTTTTCACAAATAAATAACAAACACATTCTTAAAATCTTGCCACCTCAAATGATGGGTGAAGAAAAACAAGTTCTTGATTATTTTTCAATTAATAAAATATTTATTAAGAATAAAACTAAAATTTTTGGTTCCCTAGATTTTGGTGGTTTATCAAACTATTGGGGTTTACAAATAGATAAAAATATCAAAAAAGATTTGATACATTATTCTGCAAAAACACAAAAAAAGATTATAAACTCTTTTATTGAGATTTTTAATAAACAAAATTTACTAGGAGAGATTGATAAAGATAATCAAAATTTATTCGAAAAAAATCCTTATATAGATGAAAAACTTTTAAAAAATAATAAATTTTTCAAAACCGAAGAACCAATTTTGGCCTTTCAGAAAAAAGTTAAAGGAAAAAAAATTAATCTTAATCTGATTAATGAGAAAAAAGAAAGTTTAACAGCTAATAATTTTTTTAAAAAAAATTTAAAAAATAGAAATATAATTTTTCATAATTACTTTGTTGAAAAAATATCCAAATACAAAAAAAAAATTATTTTACAATGTTCAAATGGATTTCAAAAAAAAACATTTATTACCAAAAAATTAGTTTTAGGTTGTGGCACACTAGTAACTACCAAATTAGTTATGGATTACTTAAAAATAAATAAAGAGCTTAAAATAAACCATCATCCTAGATTGTTTTCACTTTATTTTTCAAAAAAAAAAATGGGTTAATAAAATGAATTTTCAACCATCGCATTTTCATTTAAAATTAAAAAATAACCCCTCTCTTTTTACTGCTGACTTTCGGCCTGGAAATAAATTAATTATAGATGCTTTAGTAAAATTCAAAAAAATATTATACCCTTTAAAATTTTTATTAAATTTTTTTAGAGAATATTTTATTTTTTCAAATATTTTTATTCACACAAAATATAGCAATTTATATATTAGAAAACAAAAAAATCATTTTGTGGTATATTCAAAGAAAAATTATCAAAGTAAACTTTTTAAAGAATTTGGTAAAAAAATTTACACTTTCCTAAAATCCTCAAAAAAAATATTTCCTTTATATATAGATTATTTTCCAGGATATGGTGCTGACTTTCATTACTTCGGAACTCTTTTGATGGGGAACTTAAAAAAGTCAATTTTAAACGAAAATTGTCAGTTAATTAAAAATAAGAATATCTATATTGTGGATGGTTCAGCTCTCAAATTCCAAAATAACAAATATCCTTTAGGAGTAATTATGGCTAATGCTCGAAGAATAGGAAAAGAAATATAATGTTTAGAATATGGATTTATCTTAGTATTAAAAACTTTTTTTTAGCTCTTAAAAGTTCTAAAAATTTAGCTGAGAGAAAAAAATTTATAAAATACTATATTCAAAAACAATCAAAAAAAAAAAAAGTTTTTTTATTTAGTCAATGTAGAGTAGCTTTTTTATTTATACTAAATTTTTTAAAAAAATATAATAAAACAGATAAAAATGAGGTTATATTTTGTGCTTATAACTTGCCTGAGATGATTAATATTGCACATAATTTAAAGTTGAAAATTAAATTTTGTGACTTGGATCATAAATCAGGACTTATGGATCCTATAAAAGTAAAAAAACTGATCTCAAAAAAAACATTAGCGATTATTATGACGAATATGTTTAATAACTATCAAGCTGCAAAAAAAATCAAATCTTTATCAACAAGTAAAAAAATCCCTTTGATTGAAGACAATGCAATATACTTCGATAATTTTTCAAAAAATAAAAATAAAAAACATTTTTCTGGTTCGTTAGGAGATTATGCTATCTATAGTTTTAATATTATGAAAAATATATCCTCTTTTTACGGTGGAGCTTTGTCCACAAACAATCATGAGTTTACAAAATTTTATTTGAGAGAGGAAAAAAAATTAAAAAAATTTCCTTTTTTTTCATTATTAAAACAAATTTTAATTTTTTTTATACTTAAGGTAATGTCTATAAGTCAATTATATAAGTACTTTTTTAAATATATCATAAAGTATGTGCATCAATATAATGTTAAATTTTTTTTAGAATTATTTTACCCTTCATTAAAATCTATTAGAAAAAAATTTCCTAAACTTTATTTTTCAAAAATAAGTAGCATTTCAATTGATGCTACATATCTCCAACTTAAAAAAAAAGACAAGGACCTAATCTTTAATTTACGTAAAAAAAATCATAAACTTTATTCAAAAATTTTAAGCAAAATTAAAAGTAACAATTTTACATTTATAAATAAATCAGATGAAAATTATCAAAATTTTTTAGATTTTCCTATTTTGGTGAAAAGAAAAGAAAATTTAAATAAATTTTTATTAAGCCATGGAATAGAGGTGCGGATGAAACATTACTATAATTGCGCTAAAATGTTTGATAATAAAAATAGCAACACTGTTGCGGAAACATATGAGAAAGAGCTAATATGTCTACCTGTTCATCCAAAAATAACACCTTCATATATTAGTTTTGTAGCGAAAAAAATTAATCAATTTTATGAAAATAATGAGTAAGATTATTAATTTTTTAGGTCATAATCATAAAATTTTGATCTTATTAGCTTTTACATGTGTATTTTCATTTTTAGTAAATTTTATGGTGGGTTCAAACGGAGTTTATCCAGTAGACACATTCATACACTATGATAATGGTTATAGAATACTTTTAGGTGATGATCCAATCAAAGACTATTGGATCGTTCATGGCTTACTTATAGATTACCTACAATCTATTTTTTTCTTCATTTTCGGAAATAATTGGATTTCATATTTAATTCATTCATCTTTATTAAATGTTGCAATAGCGATTTTTTCAATTTATGTTTTTTTAATCTTAAAAATAAAATTTGAATACCTGGCTATTATTTCAATATCAGTTTCTTTACTTGCCTATCCAGTAAGTGGTAGTCCATTTTTAGACTTACACTCAACTTTTTTTTCATTATTTGCGTTTTATTTTATAATTTTATGGATAATTAAAAAAAAAAATTATTTTTGGTTTTTTGTATCTTTCTTTCTGTGTTTAGCTTTTTTTTCAAAACAAGTTCCAGCAGCATATTTTATACTTACTTTTAGTTTTTTGAACTTAATTTTTGCTGCAAATAATCAAGATTTCAAGATAGTATATTTTTATATATTGGGAGCACTTACATTTTTGGTTTTATTAATTTTCTTTTTATTTTTAAGAGAAGTTGATCTAGGAGATTTAATTTTACAGATTTTCTTATTTCCTAAAACAATTGGTGTAGATAGATATTCAAATTATATTTTAAACTTTCACAATACTTTAACTGAATACAAGTTCGTATATATCGTTTTATTCGCTATAATAATTTTAAATTTAGTTTTTTTTAAAAACATAAACAATTATCTAGCCTCAAATGAATTTAAAATATTAATAACTGTTATTTTTTTTGTTATTTCTAATATTGTTCACCAGTTTTATACTAAAAATCAAATTTATATATTTTATTTAATACCGTTGTTAACTGGGTTTTTAATATATTTTACAAATTCACTTAATATAAAAAAGAGTAAGATTATAATATATTCGTTTATATTTTTGTGCCTGTTCTCAACAATAAAATATACAGAAAGATACAATTTGGATAGAAAATTTCATGAACTCGAAAATGTTGAAAAAAATAATTCAATCGAGATTAGTTCATTCAGTAAAAATTTAAAAGGCTTAAATTGGATTTCACCTTATTTTAAAAATCCCAACGAAGAATTGGAAATTATGAATAGTTTATATGAAGTTCTTAAAAATGATCAAACTAATAAAATGCTTTTAACAGAATATAATTTTTTCTCTAGTATATTGGGTGAGAATTTAAATGGTCCAAGCAGAACTTATGATGACATAAGTTATCCTAAAAAGAATACTTTATATTATGAGTCTTATAAAAAATTTTTAATAAATAAAATTGAATCTAAAAAAATTCAAAATCTATATATATTTGAATCCAAAAATATAAAACAAAAAAGATTAGATCATTTAATTTTTGATTATGTTTCAAAAGATTGTTTTGAGATTAAAGACATAAATTCCTTTATAAAAAAATTAGTTGTAAGAAAATGTAATGAATTTAAAAATTAAAGAATATAAAAACTCTATTGATGAGGTCTCAAAATCAAAAATTATAAGACTTGTGAAAGAGGAAAACCCAGACTCGATCTTAGCTAAATTGTCTCCAGATAATATTGACTCTTTCATTGAAATATTAGTTAGGTCTAACAAATTAAATTTATTCACTTGTGAACTAAATAATGAGATTATTGGTTATGCAACTCTTGCGAACAAACCAAGCTATCTTGTCTCAGAATTTTATGAAATTAAATACAAAATATTTTTAAATTTGTTAATTAATTTCCATTTCTTAACAATTTTGAATCTTATCATATCAATTATGAGATTCGACTTAATTTTATTAAATAAGACTAATAAACAAATACTTGAAAGGAATTTTAACCTCAATCTTTTGGCAATCAAAAAAGATTTTCAATCTAAAGGAATTGGAAAATTATTTCTAGAAAAAATTTTAAAAAAGATAAAAGTTCAAAATTTAATTCTTTATATCACTTGCGAAACATATGATGATAGAGCTTTAGATTTTTATATTAAAAAATGTAGTTTTGAAAAAATAGGAACAAAATTAAGGCTTTTTAAAAACTTACATATCTTACTTAAAAGAATTAATTAAGAATTTTTTGATTTTTAATAAAACTTTGCCATTCATTAAATTCTTTAATATTATTTTTACCTTTAACGAATAATAAAACCAAATTAAAAATGAATATAGAAATTGTTAAAAATAAAAATATTGAACTTTTAAAAAAAATTGTCATTAAAATGAAAATTGATAAGTAAAACAAAGAAAATAATAACACATTTAAGTGTAAAACACTTATAACTCTTAAAGAGTGTAAGACAAGGCCTAAAAAATTTACTTTAGATTGACCATAATATCTTTCTCTTCTTTTTGCGTAAACTCTTTTGATGCGACAATTTAAAGACACCGCACTAGAATAGGCCAGCCATGCCTTATTATTTTTTAAAATATTAGATAAATTTTTTGAATGGAAACTGCTAAAGTTTCCATAACTAATCCAATGAGACGATAAAATAAATGTAAGTAATTTGTGAAACATATATAATATTTTAAATATTAAACTTTCTTTTCTACTCGTTCTGTTTGAAGTAACAACGCAGTCTAGATTTCTCTCTGCTTCATTAATCATCTCATTAATTTTTGAAGGATCATCCTCTCCATCTGAGTCCATAATTGTGATTATTTCAGAGATTTTTTTATTTTCTAAATGCTTTAGCCCTATAGCAATACTTTTTTGGCTACCTAAATTTTTATTAAGGCTAAGCAATTCAATCTTTTTAATATTATCTAAATTATCAATTTCAATATCAGGAGGTATTGTTGAACAATCATCGATAATTAATATATGACCAGTTTTTAGAGTGGATTGAAGCTCACTATTTAAATTTTTTAGCAATAAGCTTAAGGATTGCCAATCATTATAAACAGGAATTAAAAATGTATATTTTGTCAAAATAAAAACAATTCTACTTTAATTCAGATTTAATTTTATTAATAAATTCTTTAATTAATTGCGCATCTTGTGGATCTAGATAACGATCTTTTTTATTCGCAGAAATAATTTCTTCTCTAATCTTTTTTTTAATAGCAATCACGTTCTCTTCTGAGCTTAAAAAATAAACTTGTTTTTTAATTTCTCTAATAGTTGCTCCAATTGTAATTTGAAATAAAATAAAAAAAAGAAAAAAAACTATCATACATTTATAGATAAATATTTTCATAGATTATTTTTTTTTATATATAGTATATAAAATAGCTCCATCTATTTTAAGTTGGTAAAACTTACTAAAATTTTCAGGGATATCATATTTATCATTAAGTGTTTTATCAACCTCTGAAATGTTATTAGAAAATATTAAATCTGCTCTCTGAAAATCCTGCCCAACAAGTATTATCTTCTCTCTTTCTGATTTTTTAAAGATATCTAAGGTGCGAATTAGTGGTGTCCATGATGCTGTTCCAATAAAGATTTTATCGTCATTCTTATTTGCCTCAAATATCCTCTCAAAAAAATGTCTTGCAGATAACGCAGTAAAATCAACTTCAAATTTATTTTTATAATTATCTGAAATTAAACTGTTGAAATATAATCCTTGATATGGATGATATTTATACATTTTAAAAGTTATTAGGGTAAGTGATAAAGTTAAAATACTTATAAATAATACGACTTTATCTTTTTTTTTAAAAAAAATATAAATATTATTAAGTCCAAAAGATGCGATATAAATCAAATAAACGTTAATAAAGTAAAGATGTTTCCAAGCATTTAATAACTTAATGTTTAAAAAAATTACTAAGGTAATTAATATCAAAAAATTTAACGAAATAAAAACATCAACCTTTTCCTTAACACCTTTCCATAAATCATAGCTAAAATTGTTTTGATCAACGGTTATGAGTCTTTGATAAAGTCTTTTGAAAATTAAAAAAAATCCAACTGTAAATAAAAAAATATGTAAGACTGGTGTTGATATAAGAATCCATAAAGGAATATAACTGAAAGGTAAAAAATTGTTTTGAATATAATTTCCATTAAAAAAAATGTGAATGCTCGGAGACCAATTATTAATTACGGCTAAAAAATTTTTTATGGGAGATGACCACAAATATGGCCAAATAGCTATTAGAAATAAAAATGTAGCTATTGAGTACAGAGCGATTTTGCTGAAATATTTTAAATCAGATTTTTTTGAAAGTATGGATAAAAGATAAAAAAAAATGAAAGATAGAGGCAATGCTAATCCAATAATTCTAGTCTGAATACAAATTGCAGATATAAAAGAAAGAATAACTAGGTTCCTGATATCGTAAGTCAAGAAACATCTAAAGGAATAAAAATATCCCATTATTAAGAAAGTTAAAAATACTATATCTTTCATATTATAAAAACTTTCACCGTAAATTCTCGGAGTAAGTATAAAAAGGACGCATCCAAAAAAACTAATTAGTCTATTGAACCTGAGAGATAGAAGTCTATAAAAATAAATACATCCAATAAAATAAAATAAAAAATTTAGATAATGTCTTATTTCATAAAATTCTTTCGGATTATCTAATTTTAAAGCTAATTCAAGAATAGCAGCTGGCACATCAAAGATTATACTGTATTTGTTGTATTCGATGGTTGATGGAAGTGAGATATCAGATATTTGAGATAATTTAATTTTTACTAAATCTTTTAAGCCATTAAAATCAGTAAAAGATAATAAGTAATCAAGCCAATAAAATCCATTTAGTCTATGAAATTTATCATCTATTCCAATACCGTAGTCTCTAAATGTTAATGTGCCAATGATAAACAATAAAAAAAATAGTGCATAAATAAAATATTTTGAATTGAAAAGTGTATTTTCTTTCATTTTTAATTAATATATTAAATAACTCAAAATATATATATTTTCTTTAATTAAATGAACATTCACGAACACCAAGCTAAACAAATTTTAAGAGAGTTTAATATTCCAGTATCAAAAGGAATTGTGGTATTTGCAGTTAACGAAATTAGTGAAAAAATTTCTCAATTAAAAAGTAAAGAATTTGTTCTAAAAGCCCAAATTCATGCAGGGGGTAGAGGAAAAGCCGGAGGGGTAAAACTAGTGACAAGTTTTGAAAATTTACTGAAAGAAGCAAAACTAATGATGGGCAAAACATTGATTACCCATCAAACTGGACCAGAGGGTAAACAAGTTAAAAGATTATATATTGAGGAAGCTTCCAAAATTTCTAGAGAGTTATATTTATCTTGTTTAATAGATAGAGAAACAGCAAAGATAGCATTTATAAGTAGTACAGAGGGTGGAATGGATATTGAAAAAGTAGCTTCTGAAACTCCTAACAAAATAATTACCAATAAAGTTGATTTAAAAAAAGAAGGACTTTCAAAAGAGGAAATCGAAAATATAATTTCTATTTTTAATTTTAATGATGAACAGAAAAATACTGCTTCTCAAATAATAAAGTCACTTTACGAAATAATCATAAAAAAAGACGCGAACCTAATTGAAATTAATCCATTAATTGTAACCAAATCAGATCAGCTAATCTGTCTAGATGCAAAGATGAATTTTGATGATAACGCAATTTTTAGAAGACCAGAAATAATTAAATTAAGAGATTTAAACGAAGAAGATCCTGCTGAAGTTGAAGCAAGCAAACATGATTTAGCTTATATTAAACTTAATGGATCAATAGGTTGTATGGTAAATGGCGCAGGACTGGCTATGGCTACCATGGACATAATTAAACTTTATGGTAAAGAACCTGCAAATTTTTTAGATGTTGGAGGTGGAGCTTCAAAAGAAAAAGTAGCAGCTGCATTTAAATTAATATTATCTGATAAAAATGTAAAAGGTATACTAATTAATATATTTGGAGGGATAATGAGGTGTGATGTTCTCGCTCAAGGTGTTGTAGATGCTGCGAATGAAATTAAATTATCGATTCCTCTGGTAGTAAGACTGGCAGGTACGAACTTTAAAGAAGGAAAGGAAATATTAGAAAAGTCTAATTTAGAAATTCTATCTGCATCAGATTTAAACGATGCAGCTAAAAAAATTGTTGAGGCAATAAAATAGTGTCCGTTTTAGTAAACAAAAATACAAAAGTGATTTGTCAGGGATTTACGGGAAAGCATGGCACATTTCATTCAGAACAAGCCATAAAGTATGGAACAAATTTAGTTGGAGGTGTTACTCCAAAAAAAGGAGGACAAAAACATTTGAACCTACCAGTTTTTAATACCGTACAAGAAGCAAAAGAGAGAACTTCCGCTGATGCTACAATGATTTATGTGCCACCAAAATTTGCTGGAGCAGCTATTATTGAAGCCATTGAGTCAGAAATTAAATTAATAGTTTGTATTACTGAGGGTATTCCTGTTTTAGATATGCTTAAGGTCAAACAGATGTTAAATAAAAGTAGATCAAGATTAATTGGACCAAATTGCCCTGGCATAATCACTCCGAACGAATGTAAAATTGGTATTATGCCTGGTAGTATTCATAAAAAGGGGACTGTAGGAATAGTCTCAAGATCTGGCACGCTTACCTATGAAGCTGTTGCTCAAACATCAGCGAATGGAATGGGACAGTCTACCTGTATAGGTATAGGCGGAGACCCAATCAATGGAACTAATTTTATTGATTGTTTGGAACTATTTTTAAAAGATGAAGAGACAAAATCAATTGTCATGATTGGAGAAATAGGAGGATCTGCTGAAGAGGAAGCTGCAGATTTTCTAAAAAGAGAAAAGATAAAAAAACCTATGGTTGGATTTATTGCAGGACTAACAGCTCCACCAGGTAGAAGAATGGGTCATGCTGGAGCAATTATCTCAGGGGGCAAGGGTGGAGCTGAAGATAAAATAGAAAACATGAAATCTGCTGGAATTACTATTTCAAAATCACCCGCTGATATAGGTAAAACCCTTTATCAAAAACTAAGTGGTTGATTTTCAATAATCTATGTTAGAATAAACTTTTAATGTCTTCTTCAAATAACAACACTATATACAAGAAAACTTCCTTTTTAGCAGGAAACAATTCAGAATTTATTAACGAGTTTTATGCTGATTATTTATCAGACCCAAATTCTCTACCTGAAAGTTGGAGAAAATTTTTTGAGGGTCTAAGTGATGACGAAAAACTAGTATATGAAAATTTGAAGGGTCCTAGCTGGTCACCTGAAAAAAAAAATAAAAGGTCAAAAATATTATTTCAGGAAAAAAATGAAATTAAGAACACTTCAGAAAATATAGATTCAAAATCTATTAAACAAGCATCAAAAGACTCAGTAAGAGCAATTATGTTAATCAGAGCATACAGAATACGAGGTCATTTAATTTCAAATTTAGATCCATTATCAATACAAAAAAAAGAAGAACATTTAGAATTGAAACCAGAGAGTTACGGTTTTACAAAAAAAGATTACAATAGAAAAATATTTTTGGATGGTGTTCTTGGTCTGCAGTATGCAGATCTAACTCAAATTTTAAAGATCCTCAAAAAAACGTATTGTTCAAATATTGGCTATGAGTTTATGCATATGGGCGATCCAAATGAAAAAGCATGGATAAGAGACAGAATCGAGGGTCCTGGAAAGGATATTACTTTTACAGAAAATGGGAAAAAGGCAATTTTGAATAAAATAATTCAAGCAGAAGGATTTGAAAAGTATTTACACGTTAAATTTGTAGGAACGAAAAGATTTGGTTTAGATGGTGGTGAGTCTTTAATCCCTGCATTAGAACAAATTATTAAAAGAGGGGGAAATTTAGGAGCCAAAGAGATTAAGATAGGTATGCCTCATAGAGGGAGATTAAATGTTTTAGCTAATGTAATGGGTAAACCATTTCGAGCAATTTTTAGTGAATTTTTTGGAAAGGCGGTAGGTGCAAGTAAAGATTTTGAGGGAGATGTAAAGTATCATCTTGGAGCATCCTCTAATAGGGAATTTGACGGGAATTCTGTCCACATTAGTTTAACAGATAATCCATCTCACTTAGAAGCTGTAAATCCAGTTGTTCTTGGTCAAGTGAGAGCAAAACAATTTTTTCATAAAGATAAAAATAGAAAAAAAGTTATCCCAGTTTTGATGCATGGTGATGCAGCGTTTGCTGGCCAGGGTATAGTCGCAGAATGTTTTGCGATGTCTGGTTTACCAGGACATAATATTGGTGGCACAATACATATAATAGTGAATAATCAAATTGGATTCACAACAGCACCTAGATTTGCAAGATCATCGCCTTATCCTTCTGATGTTGCAAAAACTGCACAAGCTCCCATTTTTCATGTTAACGGTGATGATCCAGAAGCTGTTGTACATTGCGCTAAGATTGCAACTGAATACAGACAAAAATTTAATAGAGATGTTGTTATAGATATGGTTTGCTATAGAAGGTTCGGTCATAACGAAGGAGATGAACCCTCTTTTACACAACCTATAATGTACAAAAAGATAAGATCTCATCCGACCACTCTATCAATTTATGGCAAAAAACTTGGAGAAGAAGGTCTTACTTCTGAAAACCAGTTGGAGAAAGAAAAAATAAACTTTAAAAAGTTTCTAGAGAAAGAATTTAATTCATCTAAAAATTATAAGTCTGAATTGAAATGGTTTGAAGGAGCGTGGTCTAGATTCAAACCAGGTCTTGGTAAAGATAAGCGAGGAGTAAGCGGTGTAGAGAGGAAGAAATTAATTGATGTGGGTAAAAAAATTTCAATCATTCCAGAAGGCTTTAATGTTCATAAGACTTTAAAAAAGATATTTCAGTTACGCATGAATGTTATTGAAAATGGTAAAAATATTGACTGGTCTACAGCGGAGAGTTTAGCCTTTGGCACTCTACTTACTGAGGGTTTTTCGGTTCGATTATCAGGGCAAGACTCAGGAAGAGGCACTTTTAGTCAAAGGCACGCTGTTTTAAGAAATCAGGATAATCATCAGAGATATGTGCCGTTAAATAATATATCAAACAAGCAAAAGAATTTTGAAATCATAGACAGCTTATTGTCTGAATTAGCAGTTTTAGGTTTTGAATTTGGTTACTCTTTGTCCGAACCAGAGACATTAGTTTTATGGGAAGCGCAATTTGGTGATTTTGCAAATGGAGCGCAAATAATTATTGATCAGTTTATTGCCTCGGGTGAGTCTAAATGGGGAAGAGCAAGTGGTTTAGTGATGTTACTGCCCCATGGATATGAAGGGCAAGGACCAGAGCATTCATCTGCGAGACTAGAGAGATTTTTACAATTATGTGCTGGAGAAAATTTACAAGTTGTTAATTGCACTACTCCGTCTAATTATTTTCATGTTTTAAGAAGGCAAATGCATAGAGAGTTTAGAAAACCTTTGATCATTATGACTCCGAAATCTTTATTGCGACACAAAAGATGTGTTTCTAATATTTCAGAATTTTCAAAAAAAAGTACATTTCACAGAGTCCTAGAGGATGATGCGTATTCAGATGTAAGTAATTTACTTGAACTTAAGAAAAAAGATGACAAAATTAAAAAAGTAGTTATGTGCTCTGGTAAAATTTATTACGATTTATTGGAAGCCCGAGAAAAATACCGAAATGACAAAATTACCTTTGTAAGAATTGAGCAACTTTATCCATTCCCTGTTAAAACTTTAGCAAATATTCTAAAAAGATACTCTAAGGCTAATTTTATTTGGTGTCAGGAAGAACCTAAAAATATGGGTGCTTGGAATACTGTTAGAAATTATATAGACAGGACTTTAGAAATAGTAAATTTTGGTGATAAATCTGTAAAATATGTTGGAAGAAATGCTTCTTCTACCACTGCGACTGGAAACCTTAACAAACACCTTGCACAACAAAAAGAAATATTAGAAAAGATACTTAAAGATTAAATGGCAGAAAAAATCACAGTACCAACTTTAGGAGAATCAGTTACAGAGGCAACAGTCTCTAAATGGTTAAAGTCCCAAGGAGAAAAGGTCTCAGCTGACGAGCCGCTTGTAGAATTAGAAACCGATAAAGTTAATGTTGAGGTGCCTTCTCCGATTAGTGGAGTATTAGGAAGCATATCTGTAAAAGAGGGCGAAACAGTTAATGTAGGCTCTTTGTTAGGCACTGTAGATAGCTCATCTATTAACAAGGAAAAAAGTTTAAATGAAATTAGTAGTTATGACCCTCCGCCAAAAAAAAAGAAAGAACAAGAAAAACCTAAAATATTTGAAGAAAAAAAAGTGACGAAGGTAAAAAAAATTAAATCCAAAAAAACTGAAGAGCCAATACTAAAATTAGAAGATGAGGAACCATTAATTTTAGAGGAGCCGCATATTGAAAAA
>MDTD01021159.1_pt1 | contig 15611 bp, 16 predicted proteins | sample 811221 | NCBI WGS metagenome assembly MDTD01 (sample SAMN05326646, study PRJNA326480) | marine metagenome | isolation source: seawater | place: Pacific Ocean: South West | collected 2011
CTGTCCTGGCTTGGCCATGGCCGATCTCCACATTGCCACGTTAGGCTCTAGGAGTCCGCTACACAAGCGCCACGAGTCCAGCATTGGTGCACGCCATGCGAAACGGAGGTCTGTCGCAGATCCATGTCCAGTCCAGCTGACCTTGAAGTCACAGATGATCTGTCCATACCCGGCCATGAACTGGTCGAGGATTTTTCTCGATCCTCCGGTCCAGGCGGCCAACATGCAAACAAGGTTGAAACGAGAGTCACCTTGTCATTTGATGTCGCAGGGTCCTCCGTATTGACCGAGGAACAGAAGGGCCTCTTGTTGGAGCGGCTCGCATCCCGCATCAACAAGAATGGAATCCTTCGGGTTTCATGTGAAGAATCACGCGCTCAGGCGGCCAATCGAGATCTGGTTCGCGAACGATTCGCATCCATTCTCGAGCAGGCTCTGGCAACGGATGCCCGCCGAATTCCAACCAAAGCGACTCGGGCCAGCAAGCGTAGACGCCTCGATGACAAGCGTCGTCGAGGTGATGTGAAGCGTGGCCGAGGTGGCTCATGGGATGACCATTGATCCTGAAGATCAATCGTTGATGGCATTGGTACGGTTTTCATACCGTTGCATGCAATCCTCGATGATGCGATAGGACTCCATTCGATCCAGCCAGCCATAGGTGTCGGCGAACTTGCCTTCCAGATCCTTGTAGATGTGGAAGAAGTAGTCGATTTCCTTCAGCGTATGCCGTGGAATGTCCTGCAGTCCCTGGATCTCCGCCTTGCGTGGATCGCTGATGGGAACTCCGAGAATCTTGTGATCCAGGCCTTTCTCATCCCGCATCTCAAGTACGCCGACTGGTCGTACCTCGACAAGTGTCCCTGGATAGGTGGGGCCATCAAGAAGAACCAGAATGTCCAGCGGGTCATCATCTTCTGCATGAGTCCGCGGGATGAAGCCATAGGCGCCCGGGTAATGAACGGGGCTGAACAGTGTTCGATCAAGCTTGAAGACATTCAATTGCTTGTCGTATTCATACTTGTTCGAGCTGCCACCGGGAATCTCGATGACGGCATTCACCACGGTGGGCGGTTCTGGTCCGACGGGTAACTCAAGGTAGTGAACAGTCATGGTTGATTCCTGGCAGTGTGATCAATTCAACTGATTGAGGATGGCCCGGATCGCTCTGTCAATCCCGTCATCATCGACCGCAAGACTCACGACAGCACGCATCATCGAAGGCCCGATGGCAAGAAGATGTACATCCATGGCATCCAATGCGGCCTGAAATGCTTGTGCATCATGTTCCGGGATTCCGAAGTACACGATGTTGGTCTCTACGGATGTGGGATCAAGTTCAATGGCGGGGCACGTGGCCAATCCTTCTGCAAGCCTGCGCGCTCGAGCATGATCCTCCGTCAGACGTTCTCGATGATGGTCCAGAGCGTGGAGGGCTGCCCCCGCGAGGAAACCTGATTGTCGCATCGCACCACCCAGCATCTTGCGGATTCGATGGATCTGGCGAATCGTCTCGTGATCACCGACGACGATTGAGCCAGCGGGTGCGCCAAGGCCTTTGGAGAAGCAGGCTGAAACGGTGTCAAAGTGCCGTGCCCAGATATCGGGTTCGTGTCCGCTTGCGGCGCAGGCATTCCAGATCCGTGCGCCATCAAGATGGCATCGCATGCCGTGTTCCCGCGCTACAGCCGTTACCGACTCGATCTGTTCCAGTGGCCAGACGGATCCACCGCCCTTGTTGTGCGTATTTTCCACGACCAGAAGTCTCGAGCGTGGAAAGTGGTGGTCATCAGGTCGAACAAGACTGCGTACATCATCAGCCGTGAACTGACCACGATCACCTTTGAGAAAGGCGAACGAACAACCGGAGATTGCTGCAGGAGCGCCGCATTCGTACAGATATACATGGCTGCTCTCATGCGCCATGATCTGATCGCCTGGAACCGTCAGTGCACGAATGGCAGCTTGATTGGCCATTGAGCCTGATGGCACGAAGCAAGCATCTTCCTTGCCAAACAGTTTGGCGCATTGTTCCTGCAGGGCGATGACGGTTGGCTCGTCGCCAAGAACATCATCACCCAGCGGAGCGGCCATCATCGCCTCCCGCATGGCAGATGTCGGTTGGGTGATGGTGTCACTTCGAAGGTCTACGGCATGCTCATTCATGGTGCTACATCATAGATCCTGCTTGAGGGTGATCCTGATGATGCAGTCGGAGAGGCTAAAAAGGCAGACTCCTCGGGAACGTCCCGAGGAGTCTGCCTCGCGCAAGGGGGATGAGTCTGTATGTCGTTCAAGAGAGGTGAAGGAAGAAATGAACAACCTTCACTTGGACTGCGTTGCTCAGGCCCGGATCTCACCTTTGGAGTGGGAATATTTGAAAAAAGAAGTCCGAGTGGCCCTTCAGCCGCCAAAATCGGCGATTTGACGGTCTCGAGCCTCATGGATTCCATCCAGATGGGATTGGGCCTGTCGGGCGGAGAGCTTCAGAGGCAAGGCCAGGAAGTAGCAGATCAGAGACCAGCCCGCGACGGCCGCGATATCCCATCCGAATGGAATGGCATCAATTCCTCCATGGCCTCCAAGCCAGGCCAGCAGAACGATTCCGGCGAGAAATGGCCAGAGCCAGAGTGATCCTGCGAAGTCGATCTTCTGATGGCGTGGAAGCTTGATGGCGACAAAGGCCAGTCCACAACCGCCGAAGGTAATCCCGAGCTTCCAGACGATGGCCCATCCAGCCCAGTAGATCAGGAGGCCGCAGATCATGAAGGCGATGGGGCAGATCAGCGCAGCAAGCGGAAGTTGGAATGGCCGAGTGTGATCAGGGAGTTGCTTGCGCAAGGCCATCAGGCAGATGGGGCCTGTGGCATACGACACGACGACGACCGAGGCGAGAAAGGCCACCAGATCCTGCCAGCCAGGAAAGGGCAGAAAGAGAAAAAGCCCAATTGGAAATGACAGGGCAATCAACAGTCCGGGAGTGTGGAATCGACCAACCTTCCCTGCTCTGGCGGGAAGATACTGATCATGGCTCATCCCTTGTGCAATTCTGGCACTGGATCCAAGGTTGATCAGTCCAGCGCCCAGAGGTGATGCAATGGCGCCTGCAAAAACCAGAATGAAGAGCCAGGTTGCGCCGAGCATCGTAGCCAGTCCTGCCAGCGGTCCAACTTGATCCTTGAAGGTGAGATGGGCCCAGCCATGTGGCATTTCTGTTTGACGCATGGCGCCGATGAAGACCAGTTGAACAGCCAGATACAGAATGGTGCAGATCAGAATCGAGCCGATTACTGCGAGGGGCACATCTCGATGTGGATGTCTTGATTCTCCTGCTGCAATTGCTGAATGTTGAAATCCGGTGAAGGCGTAGATGACTCCACCGTAGGCCATGGCTCTGAAGATTCCATTCCAGCCATCAGGCGCGAACCCACCTTCCTTCAGATCATCGAACATGGTCCATTCAAAGGCCATGGCATAGAGGCTGATCGTGACGATCAGGATCAAGCCAACCTTGATCCAGGTCAGCACGCCATTGACCTGAGCAAACAGTCGGACTCCAACCCAGGTCACGATACTGAAGAGAATCCAAAGCACCGCTGCGACCGTGAACCCCCAACCGGTAAGGGGGTGAGTTCCATCATGACTGGTGGAGGTAAGCCAAGGCCAGTAGATCGAGGCGTATTGCAGAACCGCCTGAACCTCTGCTGCCACGATGACCGTAAAGGTGAGCCAAGCCGCCAATGATGTGAGAAAGCCCGTCGTCTGACCGTAGGCAACCAATGCATGGCGAGCGATGCCTCCATTGAGAGGTAGTGAGGCGCTCAGTTCGGCAAAGGTAACGGCGATGAACAGGATAGCGAGGCCGCCGATGGCCCAGGCGACCAGCGCTGCAGGGCCGGCGAGTTGTACGGCGTAGAGCGGCCCAAAGAGCCATCCTGAACCAAGGATCCCGCCAATGGAGGCGAAGAGCATTCCAATCAGCCCGAGGTGGCGGCGAGGAGGTGTCATCCGTTCAAGAGTGTATCAGCGGACATCGTCACCTCCCGCCTGTTACAGTCATGGTCAAATCATCTTCAGTCAGGAGAATTTTCATGACAACACTTTCCACCTCAACATCCCGCATGGGCCTTGGCCTGGGAAGTCGATTGTCATTCATGATGTTCCTCCAGTACGCGATCTGGGGCGCCTGGCTGCCAATTCTGTATCCATTCCTGATGGGCTATCGTGAATTCTCGCTTGATCAGACGGGTTCCTGTCTGGCTGCTGGAGCAGTCGGAGCTATCTTCGGTCCATTCATTGCGGGGCAGCTGGCTGACCGGTTGATTTCAACCGAGAAGCTGCTCGGAATCAGTCATCTCATCGGCGCGGGCCTCATCTACTGGCTCGGTCAGATCGATACTGGAGTCGTCGAGGAGACGTACAAGCAGTTTCTCTGGATTTCATTCATCTATGGCTTCGTCTATGCACCAACTCTTGCCTTGACGAACTCGCTGGCGTTCCATCACATGCCCGATCGTGATCGTGATTTCGGGATCGTCCGGTTGTGGGGAACGCTGGGTTGGATCATTGCTGGCATTGCCGTCGGTCAGTATCTCTATCGATTTGCAACTCCGGATACGGGAACGATTCAAGAAATCACCAACGCTCAGAATGCAGGGCGTATCTTCGCCTTCAATCTCAGTGCCATTCTCGGCTTGATCATGGGTGTGTATTGCTTCACGCTGCCTCATACTCCTCCCACGCGGAACTCCGCCGGAAAACTGGCTTTCCTGAAGTCGGTTCGAGAGATCAGAATGCAGCCGCTGGCGACCCTCTTCCTGATCGCCATTCCGGTCAGCATGGTTCACCAGTTCTACTTTGTCTACACAAGTGATTTTGCAACCAATATCCAGAATCTGGCACTTGGTGATGATGTTGATGCGTTCCAGAAATCCATTACGGAATTCTTTGGTCTGGGCGGCGGTGGAATCATGACCATCGGTCAGATGAGTGAGATCATTGTTCTGGCCATGATGCCTTTCCTTGCGAAGCGATTCAGTAGAAAGACGCTTCTGTCCGTCGGCCTTCTGGCCTATGCGGCAAGAATGGCGCTCTTTGCCTACTTCCCGACTCTGGTTCCTGTTCTCATCGGGATCGTGCTGCATGGCATCTGCTTCGGATGCTTCATCTTCGTCGCCTTCATGATCGTTGATGAGCGATGTACGAAGGACGTCAAGGCCACTGCGCAGAACCTGTTCAATCTGGTCATTGTGGGTGTTGGAATCATCATCGGCAGCAAGTTCGCGACCAGTCTGGTCGGAACGTGGGCTACCGGTGAAAATGGGATTGATTTCCAGCAACTCTTCAGCGTCCCGATGTACATGGCCATCGGCTGCCTGTTGCTCCTGCTGGCGTTCTATCCTTCGAAGGCGGAAATCGAGCCGCAAGGACCATCAGTCTCGAGTTGACGGTGAGTCGGTCGCTTGTGCAAGATCGCCGATCCACGCCACGATTTCCTCAATCGCGGCTGTGCTGATCGGTCCGACAAGCATCCCTTCCTGTGGCGACATCTGATGCCCGAGGTTGGGAATGATTCTGATCTCCAGCTGACGAAGATGCTTCTGGTCGACAAGCGATTGGAGTACGGGTGCATGATGTCCCTGGGCATTATCCAGTTGTCCATAGATGGCCAGGACAGGCAGCGATCTTCCCTTCAGTGATTCTTCCCCAAATGGAATCCCATGTTGATCGGTTCGGGGAGCGGTGGAGATTTTGCCTCGCTCCGTGATCGCAATCGCAGCAGATATTTCCCATGCCTGAAGCACTCCATCGAGATCAAAATCCAGATCTTCCGGCAGCTCTTCGCCCATGACCTTGCCGTCGTCATCCTGATCAAGTTCCTGCAGTCTTGATCGGGCTGCTGCAGCGTTGAGGTTGCGTCCGGGATCCTCCGGCCCGGTATGAGTCATCTGGGCGGCTCCCATCAGAACCATGGCATGGATCTGTTCATTCTTCGCAGCTTCAGCAGCAGCTCGTTGTGCGCCCATGCTGTGGGCGAGAAGTATCAGACGATCATTCCTGGTCGCAGGATGTGTTCGGACCAGTTCTGTTGCTGACTTCTGAAGCAGAAGCAGATCGCGAGGTGCATGTGGTGTGACTTCCAGAGGCCACAGATCTCGCTTGGGATCTTCATCAGCAATGGTTGAATAGTGAAGGACGGCATGTCCCTGATCAGCAAGTGCGCTGGCGATCGTGGGTGCATCCTTATGCGACTCGCCGGTGATTGTCAGTTGTATGTTGTCTTCGCCGACCTTGATTTTCCCAGGGGTCGTCCAGTCCAGATCATTGGAGATGCCTCCTCCGATCATGACAACGGTCAAACCGCTTCGTTCATTGGCAGGCTCAATCAGTCTTGCGTCGAACGTCCAGTCTTGAGGTCCTTTCAGTTCGAGATCATGCACGACATGATCTGCTGCTGTCATGACAGCAAGGATGATTCCGAAGCAGATCAAGTGGGATCAACCTTGCGGTAGGCTTCGATCAGTTTGACTTCGCCTTCCTTGCCACCTTGGCTCTTGCCATGCTCCATGCCCACGATGCCGGCATAGCCGCGTTCATGCATGTGTTTGAAGACGTTGGCGTAGTTGATCTCGCCAGTGCCGGGTTCGCGACGTCCGGGGTTGTCTCCGACCTGGAAGTAGGGGATGTACTGCCAGGCTGAGTTCATGTGATCGATCAGATTCCCTTCGCTCGCCTGTTGGTGATACAGGTCCTGAAGGATCATGCAGGACGGGCTGTCGACGGCTTTCATGATCTCGATCGACTGTGGGGTGTACTGCAGGAACTGACCTCGATGGTCACGTTGATTCAGAGGTTCGCAGACCATCACGATTCCATGGGGTTCCAGAACAGCTGCCGCCTGTTTGAGCGCTTCGATGACGTGGGCAGTCTGCTGCTCCATCGGTACACCTTCGGCAACTTCACCCGGTACAACCGTCATCCATCTGGCATTGGTCCGCTTGGCGACTTCCACGGAATCCTTTGCGTTCTGTACGAATTTCTCGATTTCATCCGTCTTCCCGGTCGTGATGCTGGGATACCAGGCACAGTTCATGTTCATCACGAACACGCCCATTCGCATCTCATGACGTTCAAGTGCATCGGCAATTCGCTTCTGCTCTTCCAATGACCGTCCTCGCATGCCGTTGTCTTCGATTGATCGAAATCCAGCATCAGCCATGAAGTCGATCTGTGAGACGTGGTCATTTCCGGCATGATTCACGAAGTGGCCGAAGCTCGGTGCGTAGTCCAGCGTGAAGGTCTTCGACTCGGATGGAGCGGAAAGGGCTGCTCCGGAAGATCGGCCAGTGTCGCCGAGTGCCAGAGGTGCCATGGCGGCTGCAGCGGTTCCTGCTGTAGTCGTGTTGATGAATTCTCTGCGATTCATGTTCAGCCTTCCTTCTCTGATTTGATCCAGAGTTCGGCATCAGGTGCGGTACGACCAGGACGGGGAATCTCCGGGATGGCAATGTCAACCATTGCATACTGTGGGGGCGTCATGTCGAGATCGGCATTGAGTGCCTCCTCCCAGGTGATGTCCTTTCCGGAATAGGCGGCCATTCGCCCCATGATCGCGGTGAGCGTTGACTCGCCGATTCGATGGCCTTCATTCAGTCGATCCGAGTCACCGCGGATGCTTGCATGAAGATTGCGATGTTCCATGACGTATGGATTCGGGTTGTCGCCACTGAAGGACCAGTCCGTACCGCCTTCGAAGCGAGCACGGCCTGAACTGGTGATCGCTCGCCCCTTGGTTCCCTGGATGACTTCTTCGACACGACTGGAACATCCATCACCCTGACGGCACATGCTCAGAGCATGGATGCCTCCTGGATACTCATAGTCGATCGCGAAGTGGTCGTAGATGTGACCGTAGGAGGGATCAATACGGGCCTGACGTCCACCCATCCCCGTGCATTTCACGGGATGTCCGCCCAGGGCCCAGTTGGTGGCGTCGATATTGTGCACGTGTTGCTCAACGATGTGGTCTCCGCTGAGCCAGGTGAAGTACAGCCAGTTCCGCATCTGCCATTCCATGTCCGACCAGTTGTCCTGGCGATCTCGTTTCCAGAGTCCGCCCATGTTCCAATAACAACGAGCAGCGACCGGTTCGCCGATTTCACCGTTTCGGATACGTTCCATCGCATCCAGATAACACTTTTCATGTCTTCTCTGCGTGCCTGCGGCAACGGATAGATTCTTGCTGTCGGCTTCGTCTGAGGCGGCAAGGACCAGTCGCACCCCGGCAGGGTCAACCGCTACCGGTTTTTCCATGAAGACATGCTTGCCTTTACGGATGGCTTCGGCGAAGTGAATGGGTCGGAAGTGAGGCGGGGGCGCCAGAATGACGACGTCGATATCATCCCGTGCCATCAGTTTCCTGTAGGCGTCGAATCCGACATGGCAGTCATCGTCGGTGACGGTGCATTGTTCCTGCCGTTGCAGATTGTTGCGTGAGCCCTGCAGGCGATCAGGAAAGACATCGGCCAGGGCTACGATTCGAGCTTCTGGAGATGCCTCCATGGCATTGAAGGCTGCTCCGGTTCCTCGTCCGCCACAGCCGACCAGACCGATGTTGAGCGTTTCAGATCCTGCGGCATGAGCAGCCTGCCCAAGCAGCGAGGGCACCACGGCGAGTCCGGCCGTTGCGGCGGTGGCTTTCACCATGGTTCTTCGATCCGGTTGATGGTTCTGTTTGCTCATGGTTTGCTCCTCCTGCATTCACTGCCAGCGTCTCGATGCTCCCTTTCAGGAGTTCAGGACGCGTTTCATTCGTTGTGCGATCTCTGACAGGCGGGCGGCATCTCCGCCTCCAACCTCTGCGCTTGCCCATCCGGTATACCCGACCTCATCGAGTGCTGCCATGGTTTCCTTCCATTGGCAGTCACCTTCACCGATGGAAACCCCGAACCCAGCCCAACGCCCCTCGTTATTCAACTTCTCGCGGCTGTATTCCTTCACATCGAGTCTGAGAATTCTCGGGCCCAGAATTCTTGCCCACTGCGAAGGCCAGCCGTAGGCGACGATGTTGCCGACATCGAAATACCATCCGACATTCGGACTTTCGAATTGATCGACATAGCGTGCCGCTTCCAGAGGGCTCAACAGGAAGTTGTTCCAGACATTCTCGATGGCAATGGAGACCCCCAGTTCCTGAGCCATCGGGAGGGCTCGACGAATGGCCGCGGTTGATCGTTCCCATGCTTCGTCATAACTGACTTCTGGTCCGACGACGGCGGGTACAAGCAGTACAGTTTTTCCTCCCACCGCACGACAATCCTGCATGGCCTGAGCGAGTGCCTTCTCTCCACGTTCTCGAATCAAGGCTTCGGGATGGGCCAGCTGATCTTTCCAGTGGAAGCTGCCGACAACTCCTGGAATGACAATGCCGGTCGTTGAGCATGCATCGCGGACTTCCTGAACAGGGGCCATTCCAGGGCTGTCCAGTTCAACTCCATCGAAGCCGGCTTCTCTGGCAATACGGAACTTGTCCAGCAGGGTATCGCCTTCCTGGATCATTCCGAGCTTCAACGCATATCGAATATCACGTTTGGATTCGATGTCTTGTTCTTCCGAAACAGCCTGCCGTGACAGACCGGCAGCGGCAGCCGTTGCTGCTGTGGCTCGTATGAAGTCTCTTCGTGAGCTTCCACTCATGAGTCGAAGCCTGTTTGCATGTCATGAATGAAAAGAAATGGCATCAGGGTTTCTTCTTCTCGGAAGGGGTATCGGCTTTCTCTTTGGATGCAGGCGCTTCGGCGGGATGCCTGGTGGTGATGACGCGAAAGCCTGCAAAGGGCGCATCTGAAAGCCACCAGATGCTTTTGGGAATCTGAGGATCCGTATCATTCCATGCTGGAACCTGAGTCTTCGTCATGTCACAGGTTGATGTTTCATCTTTGTAGCACGAGCCGGCCAGAACATAGTCGTCTTCGCCCTTGCCATTTCGACACCATTCGGAAACATTCCCATGGATGTCGTAGAGCCCAAGTGCATCAGGCTTCTTTGAACGCAGCTTGTGGGTACGTCTTTCTGAATTGCCCTTGTGCCAGGCGTGGTCATCCAGGCTGTCTGGGGTGACGCCACCAAGACTGCAGACCAGCTTCCATTCCTCCAGCGTGGGCAGGCGATACTTGACTCCCGATGCCGCAGTCAGCCAATCGCAGAAAGCCTTGCCGCCGCGATGTGAGACGCTCAAGGCAGGAAAGCCGGCATGCCCCCAACCTTGATCGGCTGAGATATAGGGGCGTGTCGGACGAGTGACGGCATCTACCTTTTCGTTGACTTTTTCATCCAGTTCGTAGACGAAGACGTCATAGTGATCCCAGCTGATTTCAGTGTCCGAGATCCAGAAGGCAGGCTTGCCATCAGGCCCTGGCACCGGCACCATCTTCAGATTCAAGGCTGTGCCGGGGATGGCGCAGACCACCGGTGCTGGTGTGGCTGGAGGCTTGGCATCAGGTGCATCCTCACTGGCCAGAACGGGCAGAGACAGCAGAACACACATGGCAGCGTATGCTGGTAGGACAGGAGATCTCATGATTGAATTCAGGGTCATCATCCTTGCCATCATACTGCTGGTTTTGCCGGCTTCTGGATTCTCAGGCTGTCGGATGCCCTCTGAATCGCTCCAGCGGCATGAATTCTCCCTGCTGCGAATGGGTACGCGGGTCAGCCTTACCTTCTATATAGAGGATGATGCCATGGCTGCGAATGCGGCAGAAGCGGCATTTCTTCGTCTTGCTGAACTTGAGGATGTCATCAGCGACTGGCGGTCGGACTCCGAGATCATGGTGGCTCAGGCAAGACCACTTGCGCTATCCGGGCCAATCAGTTCTGATTTTGCAAGGATCATGGAAGTTTCCCTGCAGGTTGCCCGTCAGTCGGAAGGGGCATTTGACGTCAGCTGTGGTGCCACTACCAAACTTTGGCGGAAGGCCCGGCAGTCTGGAGTCGTCCCTTCTGAAGCTGAGATTCAGGCCGCAGCAGCAACCTGTGATTATCGTGACCTGATACTTGGACATGATGATCATGGGTCCACCTTGCAGATCAATCGAGCAGGTCTCGAGTTTGATTTCGGTGGAATCGGCAAGGGATTTGGTGCTGATGAGGCGTTGGCGGTTCTGGCAGACCGAGGGATTACATCAGCGTTGGTCGATATCGGCGGCGATATGGCGGTGGGGCAACCGCCACCAGACCGTACCGGTTGGCGTATTGAATTGCCGGATTCAAAAGTTCTTGAGCTGTCCTCGTGTGGGATTGCAACTTCAGGAGCGACTGAACAATTCATGATGTTCGAGGGTCAGCGTCTTTCGCATCTGGTGAATCCTGAAACAGGACGGCCCATGGTTGACCGTGGACAGGTCACGATTGTTGCGACAACAGCTGCGTTGGCAGATGCCTGGGCCTCGGTTGTTCTGGTTGCAGGCCTTGAAGAAGCCAGACGGCTTGCAGGTACGGATTCGGGTATCCGGTTTCTGGTGCATTCCGAGCACTAATACAGGCATTGCTGCCAAGCTGTCATGAGATCTGCCGTAGTGGCATTCGAAACACCACCTTCGTGAAGCGGTTCACAGATCATGTGATGGCCTTCTGGCCTGACGTGAAGCATGAATCTCGGTTGATGGCAGTCTAAACCTCGATTTGAGGGTGAATCGCTCTGGAATTCACCAATCCGGCACGTGAGTTGTTTGATCTTTCAGCGTCGCACCGACGAACGGGTCGAATGCGACGAACTTCGATGTGAACCCAAACGGGAGATCAGTCATGATCATCACTCAACTGCAAGCAAAGAATCGAAATGCAACTGGAAATTCAACAGTCTTCTCAGCAGATTGGAATGACGATACGACCCTGTGCGAAACCTGCCATGGAACAGGCGAGGTCTTTCAGGCCTCACTTGCCGAGGGCCGTGCGACCATCACCGAATGTGAAGCATGTGAAGGTACGGGCTTTGCCATGGCCTTGAAGGTTCCACGCACGTCCGTGGTCGAGACAGCTGGCTGGCTGATCATCGACATGGAAATTCCAGAAGTCGTCGCTCGTGACCTGGACATGGAAATCGAAGGAAATCTGGTGAAAGTGCGTACCTTGCCTCGCATCGATGCTCCGGAAAGTCCGGTTCGAATCACCAGAGAATCCATGCCCAGGCCAATGGAACGTGTGATTGAACTGCCGCATCCAGTGGATCTGGATCGTAGCAGTGCCATCCGGGCCACGTTGCTCGACGGTGTTCTTCGAATGGTTCTTCCAATACTCGGTACTGGCCGCCGTTCGAAGCGATTTGAAGATTCTTCTGCCAACTAGAACAGTCAATTGATCCGAGAAACAGACCTGAATTCGTGTGTAGCGCAATCAGGTTCTCGGAGTACGGACTTGTCAATGCCTCTCTACATAAGGAGTTTCGAGATGGCTATCAAAGTTCAAGTCAAGGAAACAGGTGCCAACAAGGTTCAACCCAACCTCTTCAACAACGGTGCCGCAATGGGAATGGGCGCTTATGATTTCACCGGCGTTCAACCAACCATCGGAGGCGCATACGGCGCCTGGAACACAACGGTCAATGGCCTGAATGCCATGAATGATCTCTCCGGCATCTATGCCACCAGTACCACCCTGCCCTATGCCCGGCAGAATGCCCTTGGTGGCCAGCTCCCGGGCATGTGGCAGCGGGATTCACTCATCAATTCAGCAGCAACCATGACTTTCAATCCATGGGCTTCCAACTTCAGCACGACCGTTCCCTTCACGGGATCCGGCTTTGCCACGAGCCCCTGGATGACCGGCTTCAACGCCACCATGCCTTTCAATGGCATTGGCACGGCCATGACTCCATGGACTGCTGGTCTGGTCAACACCCTGCCCTATGCCGGCATGAACACGGCATTCATCGGAGCAGGCATGAGCCCTGCAGCTGCAGCAACAAACGGCATCAGTGCACATGGAACACCTGCTTCACTGATCGCACAGCAGTCTGCATTCAATACTCAGGCTACCGTTGCTCATCTCCCAGTGGATGTTATTGACGATGGCACCCAGTATCTGCTCACAGCCGATCTGCCAGGCGTCAAGATCGATGATCTCGAATTGACGGTTGAAAACAGCGTTCTTTTCATCAAGGCCGTTGCTCAGGATCGAGCATTTGTTCCAGGTCTTGATATCGCCGCTCCTGTGGCAACGATCATTCGTGAGAAGGCGCCTGTCAAGGTGTATCAGCGAAGCTTCGTGATCGGCCGCGACATCACCGTCGAAGACATCACAGCCAGCATCACAAACGGCGTCCTGACCATCAGCCTTCCCAAGGTCAATGCCATGACTGCCGGTACGTCACGAATCCGCAATACGGTTGCTGCCTGTGCCTGAATACAGTCCTTTTAGGCGACCACTTGCGTTGTCCGTTTCTGGAGCCTCCCCCTGGAACTATTCCAGGGGGAGGCTTTTTCGTTCTGTGTCATCTGTGACATGTCGAAGCGGCAGGGTGTCTGCCAAGTCGGCACAGCAAAGTCGGTTAATGATCTTTAAACGCTGTTTCAATCTGGCATGGCTCTTGCATCAATCATCTTGAATCATCTGAAGATGGTCTTCGGGTGATCGGGAACGAACCAGAACGGAATGAACCAAGTAGTTCCACAAGACAATACGGAGGTGTGCCATGAACACACGTACACTCTTCACTCCTGCAACGAATGCCATGACCCATGTGCGCAATGAAGTCGAACGAATGTTCGACAATGTCTTTCCCTTCAGCTCGGCAACGCGGTCCTATCCAGCCTTCAACATGATTGAAGATGCAGATCGTGTCTATGTTGAAGCCGAAATGCCTGGTGTTCGCATGGAAGATCTCGAGATCACGGTTGCCAACGGCATGCTGACTGTCAGCGGTCGTCGCGAAGTGACGCCACCGGAAGATTCCAACACGCTTCGTCGTGAACGAAAGACGATTGAATTCGAGCGATCGCTCTCCTTGCCCGTCACTCTGGATGCCAGTGAAACCGAAGCCGTGCTTCGTGATGGCATTCTGGTACTCACGATGCCGAAGGTCGAGAAGGCCAAGGCGCGACGTGTAGAGGTCACTCAAGGCTGACGATCAACTTTGAATCGAATGAAGGAGTAATCCCATGAACACAAGCATCATGAACAACGACTGCTGCCGCAACGAAGCCATTGATTGTGTACAGGATCTGACGGTCAAGTCACCTCAGTTCTATCGAGCCGCAATAGATGTGCATGAACTGGATGATCAGTTCGTCATCGTCTCGGACATGCCAGGAGCGGAAGCAGACGGCATTGAAATTTCTGTCGAGGACAACACCCTCGAAATCACGGGCAAGGTGCCCAATCGATATGAAACCAAGGGTCGCATGCTCCGTCAGGAGTATGGAATCGGCGACTTCCATCGTCGTTTCAGGATCGGTGACGGCATTGATGTCAGTCAGATCAGTGCGACCTGCAAGGACGGAGTCCTGACCGTGAAGCTGCCAAAGAGTGCAAGCATTCGGAGCAGGACCATCGAAGTTAGGGCCGAGTGAGTGCGTAACCCTCGGTTCGCCGGGGTCGTCGCGGTGGGGCGGCCCCGGTCTTTTTTGCTCTCTCCTGAAGGGGCGGCACGGTGTTTGGCTTCGGCTGGGCACCGTGCCGCACATTTTCGGATGAGTCGCTGGTCTGAAGATTCTTTCTGGCTGGAAGCTTGTTCAGTGTCTCATCATCCAGGATGGACGGTTGAAGGAAGATTGAGCAACTCGCAGAGTCGGGCACTGGGGCGAGGGGCTTGTTCTCTCATGAAGGCGATTTCGTCCTGAGTCAATGGTGAAGAGCCATATTCCTCCTGATAGACCGTGAGCCCGTAGTCGACTGCAAGGTAGGTGACTCCTCCGATCACGAAGACCGGCAGGCTGATCGGGTTCGAGCCAGCCAGCACCATGAGCCCACAGGTCGATCCCACTGCGCCGGCCTTGATGCCTGACCCGACAAGTTGCTGTTGCGTTTCCGATACCGTCAAGTCACCCATGGCGGACTGATAGATCGCCACTCCACCATCAATCAGCACGATCAGCGCGGCGCCCGAGGCCGCCGTTCCCATGGCGGCACGACGAACGGTGCCCTTGGCCGCCTGGACGACTCCTCGTTCAAGTTCGGCATAGGTTCGACCCAGGGGTGCGAGCCGAGACTTGTTGTGCCTCCAGAGATCCGCCTTGGCCTCATGATGCGCGGCTTGAGCATGGTTTCCTCGAGCCCGCAGGTTGGCGGCCCTTCGCTGCTCGTTGTCAATATGGTTCTGAATCCTTGATTGCATGGTGGGCAGATGATCATCCGGGACCAGAAACCGCTCAGCCTTGTTGTCCTTGATCATGTCTCGCAGGTATTTCGACATGTGGCGAGGATGGTGGGTTTTGATCTGACCGCCTTCAAGACGAGTGGTCCTTCTCCAGACATCGTTCTGAGGGGCATTGGGATTGCGAACAGGATTCCAGTCGGGGTGATCCTTGAGAAACTGGCTTTCAGCCAGTGGTCCGATTGCCGTACTTCGAGCGGGTAGCTGGCGAAGAACGGCTCTGGACTTCTCAAGCATCGTC
>MDTD01007569.1_pt1 | contig 15609 bp, 18 predicted proteins | sample 811221 | NCBI WGS metagenome assembly MDTD01 (sample SAMN05326646, study PRJNA326480) | marine metagenome | isolation source: seawater | place: Pacific Ocean: South West | collected 2011
TAGGACCAGCCGATCGCAGCCTTCAAGGCAATATAATAAATATCAAGGCTGATACATCATAGTAACAATTCCACGCTCAAGTATCTCGAATTGGCGCTATCACGGGCAGAACCTGAGACAGAGCTTGATTTCCAAGTCAGTGGATTTGGCCGGCATCCGCTGGCACCATCACATCTGGGTCACCTACGGCAAGATTAAGATCCCATTGGGCCCTCTGAGCTGACTTGATAATCATGTGACACAGGGCATGTAAAAGTTTTTTATTAAGAAAGAATTCAATGCCTGTGCCCTTATCGGTCTTGAGATTAATGCGTGTTCGATCTTCATTCACCGGCTTGACCTGACCGCCGATTACCAGCAAGGCGCCTGTGTTTGCCATAAGGTTCACGTTGCCTTTTGCGTGTTTTTGAGAGAAATCGCTGTTCTGAACGGATTCATGATGCTGCATCGCCATGATGGCGTCTTTCACCTCCGGTGTCCGGTCGCTAGGAACCTTCTCCCTTGAGGCCTGGTCCTCCGTTGCCTGATCTCCTGAACTACGTTCTTTAGGTGCCTGATTTTTCGGCACTGGGCCGCTGGTCAGATTGGGATCCTCCTCCATAATCTTAATGAGCGCACGCCACATGATTCGAACGAAACGGCGTGTCATCCACAGCTGGTACTCAGTGTTTTCCTTGGTACCAATCCGCAACATGACTCGGTCTTGTTCTGGCGAATATGTCATGGTTAGCTGATGGAGCGGGCTTGTCATCGGCTTGTCCTTCAGGCTGCGTCTGCCATGGCGAGTGCGGCATCGATCATGCGTGCCAGGATCTGAGGTTCCTGCGCACCAGAGATAACCATGTTTTCGTTAAAAACAAAGGCAGGCACGCCGTTGATACCCATTCGGTGGGCCCGGTTGTTTTGGTCATAGACAAAGTCGATATCTTCTTCGCTATTCAGGTAACCATCGATGGCATTACCATCCAATCCAGCGCGTTCGCCAATTTCCTGGAGGATGTCTTGGCGGCCGATATCCAGGCCTTCGATGAAGTACTTGAAGAATAGTATTTCAACGATGCGGGGCCCGGCGCCATTACGAAGTGCGAAGCGGATCAATCGGTGGCTATCGACGGAGTTAGGTGTCCGGTCAATCCGATCAAATTCGAAATCAATGTCCACGGACTCGCCGGCCTGCGCGATAGCGCCATAAATACGACCTACACGTGCTTCGGATCCGAACTTGCGAATGAGATATGCCGTACGGTCAATGCCTTCGGTGGGAATCTCTCTGTTTAACAGGAACGGTCTCCAAACCAGATCAATACCCACGTGTGGCCGCAGCGCCAGGGCCTGCTCCAAGCGACGCTTTCCAATGTAACACCAAGGACACACGGTATCGAAGATGACCTGAATTTGCATTTTCACATCCTACACCATACCAGAGGCGCCTGGCCAATTCAGCTTGGCTCAAGTTGGCTAGGACATTAGATGCCCGAAACGGACGGCGGAATGGCCTTTCGTCTTCAACTTGTTTGGCATAATCAGCACGCAATTGTCGTAAGGTGTGACTACTTCGCGATCGCCGTCCCAGCCGATGACGGTGCCAGCTTTCTCGATCAGCTCCATCCCCGTATAGTCGTCGGCCCAAGTGAAGACATCGCTTTTGATTGTATGTGGTCCAGAGACTTTAATGTACTTTTGGTCGGCGAGGGTGGCTTCGTCTGAATTGATATGAGCGTGAAAAACGTCTTCATGAATTGCACCTGTATGACGAAGGAAACGCAATGCGACGTCCATCGAAACAGTGACTGCATCGGCGCGCCAATGCTGCCCAGCCTCCAACAAAAGCGCATTTTGTCGTGCCGCCGGGTCGCCAAACCCGCCATAGTCGCGAAGTCGCTTACCCGCGGCATGCCCAGCATCTGCAACCACATAAATCGGTGACTTGAGCGTAAAAGCCAGGTCGCGGCCCTTGTCGAGTGGACCGCATAGCATCAGTGCCGGGGAATCATTGGTCATGGAGTGAATGTCCAACAGCAAATCAACTGTATCGATTACCGGACGCATTGCTCGAGCGCGACGTGTTTCTTCCGTGTCGCGATCCCCATCCAAGACGTCGATACCCCAGACCCTGTTTAAATCTTCATTTACAAATCGCGATGCGATTGGATCTGCGCGATCGAACATCGAATACGCTGCAACATTGTGAAAACCAAACGTCAACTTTCCTTGTATTGGGCGAATGTCATTGCGCAGCAAGTAATCCAAGGTGATAGCGCCGCAAAGCTCATTGCCGTGTGTTAATGCCATAACCATGACATGTGGGCCCGGCGTGCCACTATCAAAGGTGGTCACATAGGGGACCCCTGTGTTGCCCACTTTATAGGCTGAAATGTCCACGGGTTCTATTTCAATAGGGTACGGCTTAGCGTTCATGTGTGTATGGTTCCTGCACGTGGAGTGAGAAATTTAGAGAAGGTGATACTGATACCCACTGGTATTTTCATAACAGATCATCCCAGTCCTGAAAAACGCTCTGACCGACCAACCGACTTGCCTCCGCCCGATATGGATTATGCGGCACGGGCTTGAGTGCCTTCACTCTTGTTAACTGCATAAACATTTACATGATTGCGAAGCGCTTGGAGCTCATCCAAAATACCATTGCCGCCTGTAATGTTTTGGGCTGCAATTATCGCCTCAAGTGTGCAATTTTATGCAACGTGGGCGTGCCCCGCGCTACTGGCAAGCATATTTGGAATCAATTCGGCGAGGTCTTGGCAACCTATGAGGTCATTGCAGGCGGCATAAAGCGTAGCTGATTTTGCATCGCCCAGAACCGGCACGCAGCAGTCGTCGAACTTGCGTCGGCGCTCCGCATCCTTCAGGGGATCGCCAATCGTGCCTTTAGCACACGTGCGCGCGGTCTTGAGCACAGCTCCGGACTTCAGCTTCACAGTCAATTCGTGGACATATTCGCCTGCTGGATTGAGCTCAGCTTCCGGCGGTGTTGCATCCATGGTGGTCAGGGGCATAAGTGCGCGGATTTCTGGTCTTTGCACAGCTTCGGGAGTGAAGTCCTGCAGGCTCAGAAAGCCATATTTGAGTGCAACGGCCATGCAGTACTGCATGGAAAACCGAGCTTCCATCTCGTTTTGTGGGGCATCGAAGCATAGGTTAAGAACGTTCGACGTATTGACGAAAGTGTGCATGCTTTCCACATCTTCCGACTGGAAATTGTGTTGTGCCTTTAAGTCCAGCAGGTTGTCGATGCTTTTGTGCGTGGATCCACAGCACGGATGGAGCTTCGGTGCGAGGCCGACAGCTTCAATTACATGTGGGGTTCCGAGCGGGTAAGCTGCGAAATCCCAACCGGGGGGCGCATCGCCGCCAAACAGTTTGAGGAAACCATACTCGTTATCCAAGACTTCGGCCCGGCCTTCGACGCCGTCGCGAGCAAAACAAGCTGCCAGAAGACCGTTCTGCGCAGCCATGCCAGCCTGAAAGGGTTTCGCGTGGGAACCGAACTGACCTTTAAGTCCGGCGGCCATAGATGTGCCGAGGCTCATGGCGTGTGCGGTCCGAAATTCATCCAGCTTTAAAAGACGCGCGCACGCCGCAGCCGTGCCGATGCATCCGACCGTCGCGGTAGCATGGAAGCCTTTCAAATAATGGGAGCGGTTGACGCCACGCCCGATGGCAGCGTGGCACTCCAATCCGACGAGGTAGCCGTCGATGATATCTGCGCCGCTGGCACCAGTTTCTTCGCCGAGTGCCAAAAGAGCCGGCACCAGAACAGCCGAGGCATGGGTCAAAGCGGCGAGGAAGTTATCATCAAAATCCTGGGCGTGGGCCGCCGTCCCGTTGGCAAATGCCGCGAATGGGGCAGGTGCTCGGCAGCCACTGCCAACGATTGTTGCACCTGGGCCCACGGCCGGCCACGAGTGAACCGTTGTCCGCACGCCTATAGCGGCTGCGTCGGTGGCTCCAGAAACCATGCAGGCAACGGTATCTGCGATCGCGTGAATGGCTGGCGTAACCGAATTGATTGACCAATCCGATGACGTTGTTGCAGCCCACGTTGCAATTTTTTCGAGGGTGGTTGGGGCGGTCATGGTCATGGCTCCTGTTTGGTCGCTTGCAGCCCGTAATTTAATTGAGATTCTGGAGAGATGTCCAATTTCGGTCCCAATATGCCTCACGGTCATTTTGCTTCGCTCGGATTTGACGTAAAAATAAACTTAATAGGTCTGCCGATCTTATTGTTCTCGGGAGAAAAGGCGTTTTTTCATAGCGGCTAAACAAATGTGACATAGTGTACTAAAAGCGTTGATGGTCTAGAGACATAGATTATGGAAAACATTCATTACCTTTGGTAGCGCGCATCATAAAGATTGATGCCGCGGTGCTGACGATTTTTGGTTGTCGAGCGTGTTGGGTTCATGCACCATTTGTTAGCAGCGTCGGAAAACCAAGAATTAACCGGAATTATCGGCGCATTAACTTATAAACACTGGGGGAGGATACCCACATGTTCATTAGAAAGACACTTGCCTACGCGGCGGCGGTAGCGGTGATTTCGCTGGCGCCTGTTGCTCAGGCTCAAACTTTGACCATCGGTCTCGGCACCGAGCCGACCTCTATTGACCCGCACTTCCATAACCTTGGCCCCAACAATCAGATTGCCCAGCACTTCTTTTCGCGCTTGATCGAGCAAGATCATAAGCAAAATCTGTTACCCGGTTTGGCCACATCGTGGAAGCCTTTGGACGAGTTGACTTGGGAATTTAAGCTACGCAAAGGCGTGAAATTTCATGATGGTTCTGACTTCGATGCCGATGATGTGATTTTTTCCATGCATCGCGGGGGAAACCATCCGAACGCACGTTCTAGCTTCGGTCTTTACACTAAAGCTGCATCAACTATCAAAAAAATCGATAGCCACACATTGCATTTCATCTCCAAAAAACCTTACCCACTGATGGCAGTTGATCTGTCCAACGTCCACATTGTTTCTTCTAACGAAAAAGATAAGTGGGAGGGCGAGTACAACAATGGCAACTCTGCTCACGGAACCGGCCCGTACAAATTGGTTCGTTGGGTCAAGGGTGAGGTGCTGGAAATGGAACGGTATGAGGGCTACCATGGCCCGAAGCCGCATTGGGCTAAGATCATTATCAAGCCGATCAAGTCTGCACCTTCTCGCTTGGCAGCGCTGTTGGCTGGTGACGTTGACTTCATCGATCAGGTGCCGACAGTCGATATTGCCCGTCTTAAAAAAGAGCCGAAGGTTCAATTGAGCCAGGGCGTTTCTAACCGAGTGATCTATTTGCACTTGGATCAATTCCGCGATAACCCGCAGTATGTCAAAACTCACGACGGCAAGCCCGTGACTAAGAACCCACTTAAAGACGTGCGCGTGCGTAAAGCTCTATCCATGGCTATAAACCGCACGGCGATCGTCGAGCGCGTTATGGAGGGGGTTGCCATCCCGGCAGGCCAGTTGTTGCCCGAGGGCTTCTTCGGCCGCTCTGACAAGCTGAAAGTCGAGAAATACGACCCTGCCGGAGCCAAGAAGTTGCTAGCTGAAGCTGGTTACCCGAACGGTTTCCAGGTCACTTTGCATGGCCCCAACAACCGCTATATCAACGATGCCAAAATCGTTGAAGCGATTGCTCAGATGCTTACGCGCATCGGTGTCAAAACAACACCTGACACTATGCCGAAGAGCGTGTTCTTCAAGCGCGGTAAAAACCGTGGTCCAGAAAAACCGCAGGAATTCAACTTCTTGTTGGTTGGTTGGGGCTCCGGCACGGGCGAGCCATCATCGCCGCTGCGTTCATTGTTGGGCACCTATAACAAGACCAAAGGTTGGGGATCATCCAACCGTGGCCTGCACTCCAACCCAGAAATGGATAAAATCTTGGATCAAGCGTTAGCTACAGTTGACGATACCAAGCGTGCTGCTTTGCTCGCCAAGGCAACGGAAATTGGTGTGGGTGAAGACGTGGGCATCATTCCGCTGCATTACCAAGTTAACACTTGGGCAGCAAAGAAGGGCTTGAGTTATAAGGCCCGAACGGATGAACGAACCGTCGGGTACGACGTTTCGCCCAACTAAGTCCGCACATGCGTAGATCGGACAGCACCAAATGGCGCTGTCCGATTGCGCGTTACTTCCATAGTCGCTAGAGCTCAATCAAAGCTATGACTGTATTCATTATCCGCCGCTTAATGCAAAGTGTGCTTGTTGTGTTTGTCATGTCATTTCTGGTCTTCAGCGGCGTCAACCTCGTTGGCGATCCTGTTGAGATGATGGTCAATGATGAGGCCGACCAGGCTGAGCGCGAGCGCGTGATCAAGGCGATGGGCCTTGATAAGCCGTGGTACATTCAATACGGACTATTTGTTGGCAAGGCGTTCCAAGGGGAACTGGGAAAGTCCTTTACCTATGGAGAAGAATCCTTAGGTATCATCGTCGAGAGGATGCCGGCCACTTTTGAGCTGGCGCTTGCCGCACTGCTCATGGCCATTGTTATTGGCATACCCTTTGGTGTTTTTGCTGGCTTAAGACCTGAGGCCCGAACATCCAAGGTGGTAATGGCAGGGTCTATCCTCGGGTTCTCTCTACCGACTTTTTGGGTAGGGCTGATGTTCATCATGGTTTTCGCAGTGATACTTGGTTGGTTGCCGAGCACAGGACGCGGAGACACAGTTGATGTTGGTGGAGTTCCGTTGAGCTTCCTGACAATAGACGGGCTCTCACACCTATTTCTACCTGCACTTAATTTAGCATTATTTAAAATATCTTTAGTCATTCGTTTAGCCCGCGCTGGCACCCGCGAAGTGGTGCACCAAGACTATATAAAATTTGCGCGGGCCAAAGGCCTTACCACCAAACGAGTGGTATTGGTGCACCTTATGAAGAACATTTTGATCCCCGTCGTCACAGTCTTGGGTCTGGAGTTTGGTGGTCTGATTGCTTTTTCGGTTGTCACTGAAACCGTGTTTGCATGGCCGGGCATGGGCAAATTAATTATCGACTCTATTCAAAACTTGGATCGCCCAGTGATCGTGGCGTACCTCATGATAATCGTTCTAATCTTTGTAATCATTAACCTTGTGGTCGATGTTCTTTATTCAGTGCTCGATCCTCGGGTCCGTTTACAGGATGTGAAAGCATGAAGGCTGTTGCCGAGAACGTTACGCCTATGTCAGCTACGCCTGACAAAACCGAGTTGGTTGAAACGCCTTTTCAGCGTTTTCGCGCAAGTTTTTTTGCCTCTAAGGTGGCGACAGTTGCGCTAGTAGTGCTGTCTGGTTTGATCTTTGTGGCGGTCTTTGCAGGTTTTATCTCGCCGACCAACCCTTATGACCTTGCCCAGGTAAGCGTGCTCGACTCAAAATTGCCGCCAGGTGCAAAGAGTTTCGAAGGTGCCGTGTTCTGGCTAGGGACAGACGGTGCTGGTCGCGACCTTCTTAGCGCCATGATCTATGGCCTCCGAATTTCGCTGGGTGTTGGTGTCATGAGCGGTATTGTGGCGATGATTATCGGGGCGGCGTTCGGGCTTATCGCTGCCTATTTTGGTGGTCGGACGGAAAACATCATCATGCGGATTGTCGATATCCAATTGTCTTTTCCGGCAATCTTAGTTGCCTTGATCTTGCTCGCCATGCTTGGCAAGGGTGTTGATAAGATCATTATTGCGCTAATTATCGTACAATGGGCGTACTACGCGCGCACCGTGCGCGGTTCTGCCCTAGTGGAGCGAAACAAGGAATATATTGAAGCGGCGACATGCTTGGCTGTTGGCCATCGAAGGATCCTTTTTCGCCACCTCTTGCCCAATTGTATGCCGCCGTTAATCGTAGTTGGAACTCTTCAGACGGCGTCGGCTATCTCGCTCGAAGCGACACTCAGTTTTCTTGGCGTTGGCCTACCAGTTAGCGAACCGTCATTAGGCCTTCTCATTGCCAATGGCTTCGACTATATGCTGAGTGGAAAATATTGGATCAGCTTTTTTCCTGGTGTGGCACTTTTAATCACCATTGTTTCCATTAATTTGGTCGGTGATCAGCTTCGTGATGTCTTGAACCCGAGGCTCGAGAAATGAGTGGTAATGGACCAACGCTCTCGGTATGCAACCTTGAAACCCATTTCTTCACCCGCGACGGGGTAGCAAAGGCAGTTGACAGTATAAGTTTTGACGTCGGCAAGGGTGAAATCATGGGCCTTGTGGGCGAGTCGGGGTCAGGCAAGTCGGTAACCGGGTTCTCCATTCTGGGTCTTGTCGATCCACCGGGTGAAGTGGTCGGCGGCCAAGTCCTGTTTAACGGTGACGACCTAGTAGGTCTGGACGATGAACAGATGCAGGGATTGCGCGGTAATCGGATCGCCATGATTTTTCAGGATCCGATGATGACGCTTAATCCCGTACTGCGGGTTGATACGCAGATGATTGAGACCGTCCTCGCCCATGATAAATCTATTTCTAAGGATGAAGCGCGCCAACGTTCAAGAGATGCGCTTGGTCAGGTTGGAATACCGTCTCCCGATGAGCGGCTGAGGGCGTATCCGCATCAATTCTCGGGTGGTATGCGCCAGCGTGTGGCTATCGCAATTGCATTATTGAATAAGCCTGACTTGATTATCGCCGACGAGCCGACGACAGCGCTTGATGTAACGATACAAGGGCAAATTCTTTATGAAGCGCAGAAGCTCTGTCGCGAGACTGGCACGGCTATGATCTGGATTACCCACGATCTGGCTGTGGTCGCGGGATTAGTCGATAAAATATGTGTCATGTACGCTGGTCGTATTGTCGAGCAAGGTGCCATTAATGACGTTCTCGACAAGCCGGTTCACCCTTATACAGTTGGTCTACTTGGGTCAGTGCCTGGACACAATACAAGGGGTGAGCGGTTGTTCCAAATTCCTGGCATGACCCCGTCGCTTTTAAATCTTCCGACCGGTTGTGCTTTTCAGGCGCGCTGTCCGCGTGCTGATGACGCTTGCATCGAAGAGCCCGAAATCACTCAGCCTGTGGCCAATCGCAAGGTCCGGTGTTTTCATCCGCACCTTCAGGAGGCTGCCGAATGATAGCCCATCAAGATGCTATGCTGGAGGTCAAGGACCTTACCAAGAACTTCGTAAAGCGGCTGGACTTGGCGGGCAAGATTGCGCAACGCCTGGGGTCCGACATCCGTGATGAGACAGTTCACGCTGTGGATAGCGTGTCGTTCACTATCGACAAGGGCGAGGTAGTAGGTTTGGTTGGCGAGTCTGGATGTGGAAAATCGACGTTGGGTCGAATGATTGCCGGGATCCTTCCTCCCACGGCAGGCGGTATTTCCTTTAAGGGCGTCGAGTTTACTGCCATGACTCGAGAAGAGGGGGAGGCCGCGGCGCTAGCCATCCAGATGATTTTTCAGGACCCCTTTGCATCCCTGAACCCACGTATGCGCGTCGAAGACATAATCGGAGAGGCACCGGTCATTCACAATATGACGGATCTTAGGGGTCGCTCTAATTATGTCGGCGAGATGATGGAAAAGGTTGGGCTGGGCCGGGAATACAGTCGGCGCTACCCGCACCAGTTCTCCGGTGGTCAGCGACAACGGATCGGGATTGCCCGGGCCCTTGCAGTGCAACCGGAATTTCTGGTTTGCGACGAGGCCATCGCCGCCTTAGACGTTTCGATTCAAGCGCAAGTCATAAATTTATTTATGGATTTGCGTGAAGACCTGGACCTGACCTATTTATTCATTAGTCATGATCTTTCCGTGGTCGAGCATATCTCGGACCGTGTCGTGATCATGTACTTGGGTCGCATCGTTGAAATGGCGCCAACGGATGAAATATTTGATAGACCAAACCATCCCTACACTACGGCGCTATTAAACGAGGTGCCAAGGCTGGACCAGCGCGGGATTGAATATGAGCCTGTATCCGGCGAGATTCCGTCTCCGTTGGACCCGCCGCCAGGCTGCCATTTTCATCCACGTTGCCCACATGCCACTGAGCGATGCGGAGTAGAGGTTCCGGTCCTTCGCGAGATCGCACCAGGGCGGCTGTCGGCTTGCCATCTCAACGGCCAATGACGTTAACTTCCGAGATTAATGGTCGTGTGCCACCGGTCGTAACGCTGCCCGCACGAGGGTCAAAGATACCACTGGTTTTCGATAGCCCCCATAGCGGCAGCCATTATCCAAAAAGTTTCAAAACATTGGTTTCATTGGATCGCATGCGGCGCGCAGAAGACGCATTTGTGGATGAACTTTTTTCGGCCGCGCCTGACCACGGTGCACCGTTAATTGCTGCGACGTTTCCGCGCCTTTTCGTCGACCCTAATCGAGCGCCTGAGGATTTTGAGCCCAGCGAAGCGCAGGGCGACTTTGCTGAGCCATTACGACCATCTAAAAAGGCGGCGGCTGGCAAGGGTATTGTCTGGACTCGCCTGCACGGATTAGATTCTCTGTACAAAGACCCATTGACGGCTGCTGAAGTCTCGCACCGGATTGATGCATATTGGCGACCCTATCACGTAGCGGTGGCGGCGGCATTAGATGCGGCATTTGAGGAGTTTGGTTGCGTCTATCATGTCAATTGTCATTCCATGCGCGCGCGCGGCAATCCGATGGATGAGGATGGTGAGTCCGATCGTCCTGATTTTGTTATTAGTGATGGCGATGGAGAGACCTCGGATCCGGCTTTTACAAAATTCGTCAGCAATTACCTGATTGGAGAGGGCTTCACCGCTCCCTGTAATGATCCCTACAAGGGCGCCGATTTGGTCCGCCGATACAGCGACCCCGCGCGCGGGCGTAACAGCATTCAAATTGAGATTAATCGTAAACTTTATATGAACGAAGAACGCGTTGAGAGGGCGGCAACATTCACGAGCTTTCAAGGTTCTGTGGCCAGATTGGTCCAAGTAATCGCCGGCTATGTTCGTAAATACGTGGGATAGTTGCTTCGCGAGTTGGTGTCTTCGTGACTCGTATCATCGCGTTCCAGTCTGTGTGTAGAGCAACGACATTCAATCCCTGGGGCTTAACTTTCCCTTTTTCAGAGGGCGGACGAGATAACTAAAAATAAAATAAATTAGAGAAGGCAGGGAATACTGGTCTGAACTAGCAATTGCCTCGTAATGCAGTAGTTAAACAGTTTGGAGTTACATCTATGAAATATATTATCCCTACGATTTTTGCGTCCGTGCTTTTTGTTCTGTCCCCTGCTTATGCGGGAAGCTGTGGCAGCGGAAACCACGTTCATAATCTACAAGAAATGGCGTCCAAGTATTTCAGTCAAATGGATGCAAATGGCGATGAGATCGTCACCAAGGAAGAATTTGAAGCATCCCCCATGGCCAAAATGGTTAAGTCTTTTGATGCTCTTGAGCCCAATGAAAGTGGTGTAGTCACGAAAAGTGCTTTCATTCAAACTATGGTGAAGATGCATCTTGAAAAGAAAAATGAGGCATAAACTCAGTGTTTTGTGAGTGAAACCCTGAACTTTAGCACTTGGCTGTTTCGAAGTGCTTAGTCTTTTGACTTCACTCAACGATATTTGGACTTTCAAATGAGTGGCTACGACAGCGGTGACTGTCAATATTGTTAGCAATTGAGTGTGTGTATCTGCGACTGGTTAGTTGGAACACTGCAAAACAAGTGAAACGCACTGGGGAGCAGTCGGCCTATACCAGAAAATCCTAAGCAGACACAATTGCACTTCGGGCGGTTCTCCCATCTTCACAGTGTTAGTGGGGCGAAGAATTTAGCGGGAACTATGCAAATACCATCTCAAGTTTCGATCTGGCACCAAACGCTGCGGTACTCACGTAAAAGAGAATGTTTGGACAAATCATTGCATCGAAGTTTCTCCTCACTGCAATTCCTCCCGACCAGATGCAGGTTCCGTGGCGAGAAAGGGGCCTATCCGTTCAACTGCATGCCCCTGAGCGTAATATACGCTTTCTGACGACCCATATACCCCCTGGCGCTTCTGACGGTTGGATCAAAATAGAGACAATACAGGGGATTGTTGAACATCTGCTCTCCAACTTGGGCGCAGACCAAAGCCTCTGCGGTGATTTCAATACCCCGCAATCGTTGAGTGCTGAAACCGTGTGGTGACTTTTGGTCAACGAATTACAAAAGGAGGGAAGACGGTTGTTCGAGCAGAGTTGCGAGGAAGGAGCGGGGAAGATTGGGATGCTGCGGAGAGGTCACTGTTCGAAGATTTGAAGCGGCATGGAATTCGGGACGCCTGTAGCGATAGAAATCCAAACAGGTTTGATGCGTTTAGTTGGTCATTCAAAAGAAATGGTAAGATTCTCAGGAATAGGTTTGATCATGTATTCGTGAGCGAGGGTTTCGAGGTAGAGTATTCAGAATTTTAAAATGATCAGAATCACCTGATTGATCATTCACCAATCCTGGCGGTGCTCACGTAAAGATGGAGTTAGAACCAAACGCACATTAGAAACTTTGGAAGATTAGGGAGTGTCTGAAGACTGGGGTTTCAGGGGTTTACGAAGTTTCAGATGTACTATTTTCGCTCGGACCGTCCGAATTGTGGGCCTCTGATTTTCCGCCTGTCCCGCCTTTAGCGTATTTGCACAATCCCATAATTCCCATACCTGCTGCCATTCCCATGGCAAACATGGATGACGCAACCTTCAGTCCGATTAGTGTTCTGACCATCATTAAATTCTCTCCGCATGGTTTCTCGAGTAAATCTGCCGATTGGAGCAGATCTTAATAAAGCGGTGGATTGCAAGAAAATCTAATTCATCCACCGGTAACCAAGATAAAATACAGCAATCCAGATTAATCCTTTCACAAGAAAAAATATGAATGCTCCGATACCTATGCCTTTAATCCAGGCGAGTGACTTGTTACGCATGCCGCTCAATGCAAGGATATTTTCTTTGATTAGACACAAATTCAGTACGAACGAAATTTAACAGCAGATGTCGGTTCGTATATTTTCTGTCTAACAACTGTAATACAAGTTTCATGCATTTTGGAGGGGGGTACTTTTTCCACAGATACCTTATTGCGTTTATAGATCAGACTTTGACGCTCAGTTTCAAGGGGTAGGGTGTGATGACCGTCACATATCAGAAACCTGTTATCATACGAAGAATGAGCGACCTAAAAGATAACCATATGTCCCTTGGGTTGTTCTGTTTGAAGTGTGAGCGTTGGGGTGAAATCTTACCCCAACAGTGGTTAGACAATGGGAAACCAGACCTGGATTACGTGGCACAGAGGTTCAAATGCAGTGAGTGTGGTGTTCAAGCGATTAAACAGGTTCGTCCAAAGTATTGGGGTCTTGGCACTGGAACTGCGTATTTGGCAGAGTGAGGGCTTATCAACTTGAAGACGGTGTTTGACACATTCATTCAAACTCCACCTAGTTTGCTTCAACGGTAGCGTTGTAGGTGGACAGATGAAGGAATGGTAATGAAACTCAAAGAAAGATTGTTAGATAATAGCAGACCAATATTCCTCGAAGTCTGCGTAATTCCCTCTGCTGTCTCCACACAGGCAATCGCTTCCACTGGTATTGATGCGATTATAATCGATCAGGAGCATGGCGCAGTATCCACTGATCAACTGCATTCTATGATAGCGGCGACCGCAGGCACAGACTGCGCGCCTTTAGTGAGAGTGGCCGAGAAGAGGGCAGAATACGTTAAGATTGCGCTAGATATGGGTGCAGAAGGGATTGTTTTTCCGCTCATTCATAACAAAGAGGAAGCGCAAAAATGCGTTTCAATGCTCAAATACCCGCCCAGCGGCAAGAGAGGCTGGGGACCATTTATTGCACATTCACGATGGTCTACTGATTTAATGAATTACAAAAAGTCATATGAAAAGCGGTGCGTATCGATTTTACTAATTGAGACGGAAGAAGCGGTAAAAAATATAGAAAGTATATGTGCAGTCGACGGCGTAGACGCAGTATTTATCGCTAAATTCGATCTTTCCACTGCATTGGGTATTTCAGGTAATTTTGAGCATAAGGACTTTGTATCAGCAGTTGAGAGAGTTGAACGTGTTGCGCTGGCGGCCGGGGTCCCTCTGGGTGGAGGGCCTTTGAAAAATAAATTAGAATTCGATGATTATGTGGGAAGGGGTTATCGTCTCTTTGCGAATTTTGACGTGCTAAGGTTGAAGAATAGTATTCAAGAAAACCTCAGTTGGAAGATTTAGAAGTCTTAATCGCGTTCTCCATATTCATAAGGATGGGACGAGCATCTGGGGTATTCAGAGGAATGATCTTTCCCTCATAACGAACACAGAGTGTGGGTGAAGAATGTGTCTCGTCACCAAGGTTTATCTCTAGGTCTGCAATTATAACCTCTGCACTCTCCAATACCTTCAGAACTTTCATTTGAATACCTCCGTCATACTGTATTTAGGACGTTGGAAACTGGTCCCCGTTTAACACCTGACTCAGTGGTAATGCCCTATATCGAATGAATAAGACCCAGAGAAGTTACTTTCCGGGTCTTCTTCTGCGTAATGTCCGAGAGATACCCACCTATACCAACCAAAAAGGTCAGTAGGCTTACTCAGCACTAAGCAGGCGGTTGGATTGGTGAGAGTGTGAAGGGGATATGTTCCTCCACATGGTTTTCAATCATCTTATGAAATTCAGGATCTGACATCATTGCACCCATCGCTTCCATATCGACATCGAAGAGGGTCACAAGCGCTGTGGTGTTGTCCGCCTTGCCCACGAGGGTTTTACTCTCGTCGCAAATCTTTGTTCGGTTTTCTGCATCATTGACGAATAATGCATGCCATGCCTCATAGGATGACTTCAACTTGACGACGATATGAACGTTCATACTTCTCTCCAAGTGGATGAAACACATTTTTTATAAGAGCATACCATAGGAAGGTGAGGGGTTTTAGGTCTTAATCACATCTTGAATTTTGTTGTAACATTTCATTCTGCCTAATAGGCATTTCATCTATGATTTCATATAATTGATCGAGTAAAGAAAGGTCGTTTGAGTACGCCTTTTCACTTCCGTCTAAACCAAATAACCAAATACCCGTCCTTCCTTCATACCTACTGGGAACCTTATACTTGGTTATTTCATTCCCAATTATTTTGTATAACTCTAAATTCCTATCTTTATTTTGACACGCTTTCTCTTTAAAAAAAGACTCTACGCCGTGTATTAAATTAATATCTTTGTCTTTAGCGATTACAAGAACTAATCGTTTTTTCCATTCAAAATTACTAATTTTTTGCTCAAGGGATAAAAGCGAGTGTGAATTACCCATAATTAAAACGGGCACAATAAGTAATAATGGAAATTTGAGAGAATCTCTCATCCTAAAATATTAGCAGAACTAGTCGGGAATGTGGAGCGGGGGCGTAATCTTTATAATTTTACTGATGGACTACTGCCATAACGATATGTCTTTTTCGACTACACACCATCAGAACGGGCAGCAGTCGTTTCATGCTGTAGACGGATACCGATAACGATAGAGTCAAATTCCCTTTTTTCTTTTATTTCCTGCGCTCGGTGATTTCCCATTTGGTTGAACCCGACGAATGATGATGTCACCGTTCTCCAATATTTCCGGTGCCTGATA
>MDTD01120253.1_pt1 | contig 15607 bp, 14 predicted proteins | sample 811221 | NCBI WGS metagenome assembly MDTD01 (sample SAMN05326646, study PRJNA326480) | marine metagenome | isolation source: seawater | place: Pacific Ocean: South West | collected 2011
GGACTCGAACCTCCACGAGTTATTCACTCACTAGAACCTGAATCTAGCGCGTCTACCAATTCCGCCACGTGCGCCCGGAAATCGGGGCGGCAGAGAAGCACCCACGCGTTGAGATTGCAATGTATTTTGCACAATCCCTACTCGCGGTGTCGTTTCGTCATTGCAAACAGCTCTCAAGAGCCAACCATCCCCGAGCCATGAACAAAATCTCCGCCCTTGTCCTTGTCCTCCTTCTGGGGGGAATTTCCTTTCTTCCAGCAGAAGAAACTACGACCGCTACCTGGTCACACAAAGGCAGCGACATTCAAGTCGACCAAGAGGTCCTATTTGGGTCCCTCAAGAATGGGATGAGGTATGCTATCCGTAAGAATGCGGAACCTCCGGGACGAGTCTCCCTGCGATTGCACATCGCTGCGGGCTCCCTGCACGAGGCGGACGATCAGCGTGGGGTCGCGCACTTTCTTGAACATATGGTTTTTAACGGGAGCAGGAATTTCCCTGACGTTGAAAACCTCCTTGGCAGAATGCAGCGCCTTGGAATTGCCTTTGGAGCTCATGCTAACGCTTACACTTCGTTTGATGAGACCGTTTACATGCTCGATCTTCCCAACCTTGAAGAGGAAACCCTGAAGCTTGGATTTGACGTCATGAGGGACTTCGGTGATGGAGCCCTGCTTGAATCCAAGGAAATTGACAAGGAGCGAGGGGTCATTCTTTCCGAGAAGCGTTCACGAGATTCTGTCGAAATGCGGCTCATGGAGCAGCAATTTGATTTCCTTCTCCCTGACTCCCTCATCACTGAGCGCTTCCCGATTGGGACGGAAAAGGTCATCAAGGAAGCCAAGCGCGACAGGTTCACTTCTTTTTATAAGGATTACTACATTCCGACCAATATGACTTTCATCGCCGTGGGAGATATTGATCCTGAAGTTTACGAGAAACGGATCATCGACCAGTTTTCTTCGATGAAGAACCCGGACAAGCCGGGTCCAGCACCAGAAATGGGGACCGTTCCAGAGGGATTCAAATTCCAGGCGGCAGTCTTCTCCGACAAGGAAGTTAAGAGCGACGACCTCGCTCTTGGTTTTGTTCAGAAGTATGAGAAGAGTCCAGACAGCGTCGCAAACAGGATCAACAAAACTCCCCTCGGAGTAGCAAATTCAATCATCGGCCGCCGGTTTGAGATCCTCGCAAAAAAAGAGGGATCCCCCATTTCATCCGGAAGTGCAGGACGCTTCGAATGGTTCAACGCCATCGAATTCGGGTCAATCGACGTGACCGCGGTGGAGGGACAATGGGAAGCAGCGGTCCCGGTCATGGAACAGGAGCTACGGCGTGCTCTGGAATACGGCTTTACCTCCACCGAATTGGACGAGGTGAAAGCAGAGATAATTAACCGCGCAGAACAAGCCGTGAAAAGAGCCGATACCCGCCAGTCTTCCTCACTCGCCATGGGTCTCGTCAACAGCATCAACAGCGACATGGTCTTCACGAGCCCTGCAGAGTCATTGCGCATAACAAAAATGGCGGTTGAGGGCTTAACGCCGGATAAATGCCACGAGGCCCTCCGTGATTTCTGGAAAAATCGGGATCTGACGATCACTCTTACGTCAAAAAACGTGCCCGAGGATGGAGCCAGTATTCTGACTGCGCTCTACAGGAAAAGTCAGGCGGTGAAGGTTGATCCACCTAAAAAAAAGGCCGAGGTCTCCTTCGCTTACACGGATTTTGGTAGTGCTGGAACGGTAACGTCCAGACGCGAGGTCAAAGATCTTGGGATAACGCAGCTCATCCTATCGAACAATGTCCGGGTAAACCTCAAGACTACGGACTTCCAGAAAAACTCAATCAGTGTGCATGGACGCTTCGGCAACGGCAAGCTGACCCAGCCCATCGATAAGCCAAGTCTGGATATGTTTTCGACTGTTCTCCTCAATGCTGGAGGGCTTGGCAAACACAGTAGTGACGACCTCAAAAGAATCTCTGCAGGGCGCAATGTTGGCGCAAGCCTTGGAGTCGATGAGGATGCCTTCACTGTTGATGGACGCACTACTCAGGAGGATCTTGAGATGCAACTACAGCTCGTCTGCGCGAGAATTACCGACCCCGGATACCGGGAGGAGGCTCTGCGGCAATTTCGTAAGATGCTACCCATGATGAGCTCCCAGCTGAAATTTACAATCAGTGGAGCGATGGCTGAGATGCAGGAATGGTCTCATGGTGGTGATGGCCGCTTCGCGAAACCTGATGCCGATATTCTTGCAAAATATACAGCTTCTGACGTCAAGGCGTGGGTCAACGAGGAATTCGAAAAAGCGTATCTTGAAATCAGCCTGGTCGGGGATTTCGATATCGAGGAAACGATTCCGCTTCTTCTTAAGACAGTCGGTGCGCTACCGGATAGATCCAGCACCAAGCCGGCCTTAAGCAAGGAACGAGAGATTCAGACTCCATCTCTGCCGGTTACCAAAAAATTCACCTATACCTCCAAAATTCCACAGGCTGCCTCTGTTGTTGGATGGAAAATCCCGCCAGTAAGGGAGAAAATCGGTGAGCTTCGTCGCCTGAACGTACTCGCGGCAATCTTGGATGACCGATTGAGAACCAAGCTTCGAGAGGAACTTGGAGCCACCTACAGCCCACAGGCTCATGCCAGCGCGAGCATGGTCTTCGACTACGGCAACCTGATGGCGATGTCGATCGGCTCACCCGAAGATGTAGAAAAGGTCACGGGGCTGATTCACGAAATGGGCCTCCAACTCGGGGCCGAGGGGGTAACTCAGGATGAATTGGACCGGGCCCTGAAGCCCATTCTGTCCAATCTGGAAAAAACCCTCAGGGATAATGGTTACTGGCTCAACACCGTCATGGCCCAATCCCAATCGGAGCCCTACCGGCTCGACTGGGCCCGTGAAAGAGATACGGACTATGCTTCCATCAAACTTGAAGAGATAAACGCCTTGGCGAAAAAGCACCTGGCAAAGGCCAATGCGGCCCAGATGGCCATTCTTCCCGAAAAGGCTCCTGAGAAGTAGACGCTGTCTGTCCTGAACCCTAGAGATTCTTATCTGTCACTGCCCCTTCACTGGCAGAGGTGACTGAAGCTGCATATTTCGCCAGAACTCCGCGGCGATAGTGGGGTTCAGGCCGTGTCCAGGCCACTCGACGTCTTTCCATTTCTTCGTCGCTGATATCCACTGTGATCTTATTTGCAACTGCGTCGATCGTAATCTGATCCCCTTCCTCGAGAAGCCCGATGGGACCTCCTTCGAAGGCCTCAGGAGTGATATGGCCAACTACGAAGCCATGACTTCCTCCGGAGAAGCGGCCGTCGGTAATCAGGGCCACACTGTCGCCCAGTCCTCTGCCCATGACAGCCGCAGTTGGACCAAGCATCTCCCGCATTCCCGGCCCCCCCTTGGGGCCCTCACGCCGGATGACGATCACGTCCCCGGCAACAATTTCTCCCTCGAGGATTGCCTGCATTCCACCTTCCTCTGACTCAAATACGCGGGCACGCCCGGTGAAAGCCTGACCTTCCTTCCCTGAGATCTTGGCCACTGACCCGCCGGGGGCCAGATTGCCATAGAGGATCCGCAGGTGACTGTCCGCCTTTATCGGATTATCCAGAGGTCGGATAATCACTTGGTCGTCAGGATATTCGATATCTGAATTAGCCAGATTTTCTGCCATCGTGCGGCCTGTCACAGTGAGGCAGTCACCATGAAGCAAGCCTCCCTTGAGCAGCATCTTCATGAGAGGGATGGTGCCACCGATATCCACCAGAGGGGCCATCTCGAACTTACCGCTGGGCTTGAGATCTGCGACCACTGGCACCCGCTTTCCGATCTCCGTAAAGTCATCAATGCTCAGCGGAACCTCTGCGGCATGTGCCATTGCGAGAAGATGCAGAACAGCATTGGTAGAACCCCCGAGCGCAATGACCAGAGTGATGGCGTTTTCAAAGGCCTTTCGAGTCATGATCTGGCGCGGAGTAATACCCTTCTCAAGCATTACGAGCACGGCCGCTCCTGCATCAAAACAATCCCGCATCTTGTCTTCTCCGACGGCAGCCTGCGCCGAACTGTTTGGGAGACTCATACCAAGAGCCTCAATCGCACTCGCCATGGTATTTGCGGTATACATGCCACCGCACGAACCTTCTCCCGGGATGGCACTCTCCTCAACAGCTTGCAGATCTGCATCCGAATACTCGCCGCTGGCGTGTTTCCCCACTGCTTCAAAAACTGAAACGATGTCGAGCGACTTCTCTTCCCCCTGAACTACTGAGCATCCCGGAAGGATGGTTCCCCCATAGACGAAAATGGAAGGCCGATTTAAGCGCGCCATTCCAATGATACAGCCCGGCATGTTCTTATCGCAGCCCCCAATCGTGATCACCCCGTCCATTCCCTCACAACCAACCACGGTTTCAATCGAGTCTGCGATAACCTCCCTGCTGACGAGGGAATACTTCATTCCTTCAGTCCCCATGGAAATACCATCTGAAATTGTGATGGTGTTAAATATCACCGCTTTCCCACCAGCCGCGTCTATGCCTTTTGCCGATTCGCGTGAAAGGCGATCAATATGCATGTTGCATGGAGTCACCTGACTCCAGGTGGAGGCCACCCCAACGAGAGGCTTACTAAAGTCCTCTCTTTTGAAGCCAACCGGATATAGCATCGCACGGCTGGGTGCCCTGTCTGGGCCGTCCAGTACCTTTGAAGAATACTGTCGTCTCTGGTCGTCGCTCACAGGCGGGACTCTTCCAGACCTCCCTCCGGCGTCAAGCGAGGAGGCACACAAGCGGGAAAAACCCATCGGCCTTCATTCGGGACGCCATAGGCAGGTGGTGGCCGCTCACAGCGCCCAGTTTCGCAATTCCACACGACTTTCTAGGCCAAAAACGGCCCGCAACAGTCCGTGAAGCAGGAAGAACCGTCCTGTCCTTGCCTTTCCGAGCCGTCTGGCATAAGTCCACCGCAATCCAATGGCCAGTCACCGTGTCCTTGTCGCGGACCCCATCAGTGAACATGGGGTCGCCCTCTTGAACGACCACCCCGACATTTCTGCCGACTTTATCCCTGATCTCGGTTCTCAGCCCGACAAGCTGATGGAAATTATCGGGGACTACGATGCACTTATCGTCCGGTCCCAAACCAAGCCGAATGCTGAGGTCATCGCTCGCGGCTCCCGGCTCCAGGCCATCGGCCGCGCAGGCGTCGGTGTGGATAACATCGATCGGGAAGCAGCAAGCGCTCATGGAGTGATTGTCATGAATACCCCCACGGGCAATACAGTCTCGACGGCAGAGCACGCCTTTGCCCTCATGCTCGCTACCGCTCGTAATATCGCACCAGCTCATGCTGGCGTCCTCGATGGTGATTTTAAAAGGGCAAGGAAAGCCTTCTCCGGCATCGAAATGAATGGCAAGCGCCTTGCCGTGATCGGCATGGGCCGGATTGGGAGTGAATTTGTTAAAAGAGCACAGGGATTCAACATGAAGGTTGTCGCTTTTGACCCATTCCTGACGCAGGCGAGGGCTGATGAGATGAAGATCGAACTGGCAGATTCGCCCGATGCGGTGCTCGACGGAGCTGACGTCGTTACCCTCCACGTGCCTCTGACAGATGATACCAGGCACATCATTAATGCTGAGCGCCTGGCCCTGATGAATAAGGGTGGACTGGTAGTAAACTGCGCCCGGGGCGGGCTTATCGATGAGGATGCCCTAAAGGCAGCAATCGATACCGGACATATTGCCGGTTGCGCTCTGGACGTCTTCGAGAACGAACCTCCATCCGAAGATCACCCGCTATTTTCCTGCGAAAAGCACATCGCGTTTACCCCACACCTCGGAGCATCCACTGCAGAAGCGCAGGAGAACGTCGGTATTCAGGTTGCTGAGCAGATCCGGGACTTTCTGACGACCGGAGAGATTCGGAATGCCATCAATATGCCATCTCTCGATGCGGCAGCCTTGGCACAGCTCGGACCGTATCTGAATCTTGCGACTGCACTCGGTAAAGTCCTCGCCAAGCTGGGACCCGCAAGCCCGGACTCCCTGAGGGTCTCGTATCATGGAGCCCTCGCCGAGCAGGACACTGGACTGGTGTCTCGCCATGTCCTCACGGCCCTTCTTTCCGTAGCGTGTAACGAAGGACAGGTGAACATCGTCAATGCTCCCGCAGTCGCCAAAAGCATGGGACTCGATCTCACGGAGTCCACCATCAGCGCGGCAACGGAATTTTCGGAGCTCCTCGTGGCTGAACTGACGAAGGGTGATGCAAAGTTTCGCCTCGCTGGTACTATTATCGGTAGAACTCCCCGAATCGTGGAAATCGATCGCACGTTTGTTGACACGAATATCGAAGGGCATTTCCTCATCGTTTCCAATGACGACAGACCCGGAATCGTGGGGGCCATTGGCTCTACCCTCGGACAAGCCGACGTCAATATCGCCAACATGTCCCTGGCTCGCAACAAGCAGGACGGGAGCGCGCTCACCATCATTGAAGTCGACCAACCACTTGCTGGTGAGGTGATGGATAACCTCAGGGGTGTTGGCGGCATCCTTTCGGTTACAGGAGTAACCCTGTGATAAGAATCCGCTGTTTTTTATATCGCCCTAGCGCCGGTTGAACCTTGCCATCTCCCGATCGGCCTCTCTCATTTCTGCACGCTTTTTCAAATCGTGCCTCTGGTCGGCATGGCTCTTGCCCTTCCCCAGGCCGAACTCGACCTTAACTCGGCTCCCCTTGAAATAAAGCCGCAGACAAGGAAGTGTATATCCTTTCTCGTCGGTAGCCTGAGCAAGCTTGAGGATTTCATTTTTGTGGAGGAGTAATCGCCGGGGACGTTTCGGCGAATGCTGGAAATCCTCTCCCGCCGCCTGCCACGGTTGAATATCGCAACCGTAGAGGAAGGCCTCCCTGCGCTCGATGCGGACAAAGGCATCTGAGATATTTACCTTCCCTTCCCTTATGGACTTAACTTCAGTACCCCTGAGCTGAATCCCGGCCTCGAGGACGTCTGAAATAGAATAGTCGCGACGTGCCTTTTTATTTCTGGCTACATCCCGACTCATGACCCGGACTCCGCTGCAGGTGAGCCTGCCCGGTCACTAAGCATTTGATTCCTCGGCGATCTTAACCTTGCCCTCGATAATTTCCGTCAGCGCAATATCCGCAGCGCCCATACTTGGCACGGTATCGATTAGGGGAGCACGCCCGGTGTTCAGTTGTTGAACCCGCTTGGAAACCATATTGATGAGAATCTGCGGATCGGGGACGAGTTCTGCTGCCTGCTCTACGAGATCACTTTTCATGGGTCTACCGGAAAATCCAGATACCGGCTTCGGCTGCTCGAAGGGAATTACGTTATCAGCCTCCATCAGCACGTTCTGGTTCGTAATATGGGAAGAAATAAATCTTCCCGCTCAAGAGTTTGGAAAGATCACACTTCAAGACTTCATACAAGAAATTTTGCGCATTGTCCCGTAATTCTCAAAAATAGAAGGGTTTTATACGAGTCCTGATAGCCACTGCCATCTATTACCGAGCCCCTGTAACATCTCTGTGATCAAAAAGAATGTCATCAGCACTACACTAATCCCAGCCCGCGAGGCGGAATCTTGTGGCTTCCAACACCGCAGACCCTCGTTTGCAATATGCTGCTTTGGGATCACCAAAACCCATGCTCTCCATGCCACTCCTCATGGTTAAAAACCCCTGCAGGCTCAAAAGAATCGGCCCATCGAGTAGATGGGATTCGTGAAAAATGCTTTAACTTTTCCGGACTAACTACACCTCCCTGCTATCTCCGGGATTCCGGGTCACGAAAGGTCCGGATAGATAGCGCCCCTTCTCCCTGACTCACCTTTGCGCGAGCTATCTCAAATTCAAAATTTCAAGGATACCAGCATAACTGGAAACTCACATCAGATTGATACCAACTCGCTTGAGAATGGCTACCAGTCCCAGGAAAAGAATCACGGTCACAAGACAGTTAATGACAAGTGCGTTTCCAAAGCCCCAGCCATTACGCAGCATCCAAGGAAGCAGGAGAAACATGGGAAGGGTCGGAAGGACAAACCAGAATGTTCCCTCCGCATGATTGGCAATACGACCGGCGTCCTGACCTTCCACCCGCATCCAGATCATTGCTAGGAGAGAAGTCAGAGGGAGGGCTACCAGTAATGCAGATATCCGGTCATGGAAAACCTGGACCTTGGTCACCATCAGGATCACGAGCGCTGTCAGGAAAAGCTTAGCGACATCCATCCAACTGAAGCTTAACACTTGATCCCAAGGAACTTTACTCATTTTCGGCTCGTAGTTGCTCAAGACAGATCCTGCACGTTATAGTAACCCATGCAAGATCTGCTGATACTACTCGCTCTCACCTTTCTCCTGGGATCCTGCTCGCCGGGAAATAAGCTCAATGAGACTCAGGGCACGCCGCCCAAAAATTTTCCACCGACAGTCCGGGCTCAGTTTCAGGCTCCACGAGCCGCCACCTTAGATGGAAACCAGAAGGCACGTATCGGCATGAAAATCTGGAAAAATGAATCCGGAGGCAAGGAGACCGGTCTGACACACTGGAATGTTGGCGAGGAATTTCCCTCCCTGGGGATTGGGCATTTCATCTGGTATCCACACGGATTTGATGGCCGTTGGACAGAAACATGGCCCGAATTTATCAAATTCGCACAGGCAAGAAGATCACTGAATATTCCCGCGGTCGCTCTCCTGTCTGATTGCCCTTGGTCTAGCCGCGAAGAATTCCAGCGGGAATTGAATGGCTCCGCACTCTCCGGACTTCGACGCTGGCTGGCTACCACAATTGAGCTTCAGACCGATTTCATCATGGCGAAGTCCCGCGCGGCTCTACCGAGAATCATGAACGCTGCCCCGGCCTCTCGACGAGGCCATATCAAAGATTGCTATGAAAAGGTCGCAGCAACTGCCAATGGCGCTTACGCGTTGATCGATTACGTCAATTTTAAGGGAGACGGAACAAACCCCCGGGAACAATACGGGGGGCAGGGCTGGGGGCTGATGTGGGTGCTGATGGAAATGCGACCGGTGTCAGGCGGTCAAGCGGCCGCCCGGGAATTCGCAGCTGCGGCCAAGAGGTGCCTCGATCGCCGGGTTCGAAACTCTCCCCCCGAGAGGGGGGAGCGACGTTGGACAGCTGGCTGGCACAATCGCTGTAATACCTATGCGGCTCCCTTCTGAACCCCATCTCTTGCCTATTCCCTTTGACTTGACCCTCCCTCCTCGCGATGCAAGCTGCCGCAGATGGCTACCGAAACTACTCTTGTTCTCTTCAAACCCGACGGCATTCAGCAGGGCCTCTCGGGGATCGTATTGGATCGCTTCCTTAAAGAGGGCTTCCGTATTCGCGGCCTCAAGATGCTTGAGGCAAGTGATGAGCTCATTAATGAGCACTACTCTCATATCGTGCAGTTTGACTTTTTCCCTGCGATTCAATCCTTCATGCAGGAGACCCCGATCATCGCCCTCGCGCTTGAGGCCGATAATGGCATCAGCAGAGCAAGGAAGCTTCTTGGGCCGACCGACTCCAAAGAGGCGGAGGAAGGGACGATCCGTGGCGATTATGGCTGCAAGGATGAATCCTCCAAAACGCGGAATATCTGCCACGCCTCTGATAGTCCCGAAGCAGCTGAGGCCGAGCTCCGCCGATTCTTCAGTGAAGGAGAGATCTTCGCCTGAAGCAGGGGCCGCCTGCAGGCTTGGGCCGTGGTGAGTGAACCTCGGTATCTCCGGATATATTAATCCTTGCGGAGTACCACCAGAAAAGGTCCGGCTTCGGATCCTTCCAACCCGTAGGTATCCATCACGGCTCCCCGCAAAGCGAGTTTTTGAGCAGCTCTCAGCACAGCGCTGCTTTCCTCCTGCCCACCTGGGTGACCGCGGTAACAAGCAACCGTGAGAATTCCCTTTGCCCGAATTACCGCCCAAGCACTCTCGAGTGCGATCACAGTTTCTTCACATCGAGTGCATATTTGATGATCACCACCCGGAAGATATCCAAGATTAAACATCACGGCGGCAACCGGATTAATGACGTGATCGCCGAGCCGGACATGACTCTCCCTGATAAGGGATACTCTCTCACTCGGAACTCCGGCCGCATCAAGATTCGCCCGGGTGGCTGCAAGGGCTTCCTCCTGAATATCAAAGGCGAAAACCCGCCCACCAGCACCGACAAGTTTCGCCAAGAAGACAGTATCATGGCCATTTCCAGCAGTGGCATCAACGACCTCCTCCCCTGGTTTCACCGCTGTTCGCACCGCCAAGTGCGCTCTCTCGGTAATTCGCATGGCTGTGGTTCTAGCCCAGGAAGGCGCCAAGGTTCAAATCTTCCTCAATTTCTCGCCTCTCACAGAGGTAGGCCGCCAATCGGTCAGCTACTCCCGGGGCATAAAGCACCCCCTTCGACCCAAGCCCGTTAAAAATAAGAAGGTTATCATTCTCCGGGTGAGATCCGATTACGGGGCGACTCTGCCGGATGATTGGACGGACTCCTGCCACGTGCTCCACCGTCTCAAACGGGAGCGAAGTAAATGAGCCTGCTAGCTTCTCAAGCTGACTCCGGCCGTAACTCGTTACCGTATCTGTTAGATCATTCCAGCTGTAGGTAGACCCAACCCGAAAAAGACTTTGCCCAAGCGGAACCATCCAGCCATTACGGCTAAGGACACGATCTTCGGATTGCCCCGGAATTCGAACGGTCAGAATTTCACCTTTTGCTCTGCGCTCGGGAAGAAAATCGAATGGACCCCCACCAAGACCCGCCGCCCCCGTGCACATGACGGTGGCCTGCTTAACGTTCAGCGCATTGGCAGGGTCAAAATTTTCGGTCTTAATCAGCCCTAAATCCCGGAAAAACACACCGGATGCCTCGAGAAACCGCCTGGTATCCAGACGGCCCCCACCTTTCCATATCACTCCCCCGTAGGGTGCTTCGCAGGGACAATCCTTTTCAGCGAGAACAGCTTCTGTCAAGGGACGCAATAGCTCGTTCTTACGATCGAAGATTTGACGCTCTTCTGAGTTAGCGAAAAGCCGCAAGATCGGAATCTCGTGAAACACCTTTTCTCCGAGAGCACCTTCCACCTCACGATAAAAACCAAGGGCTTCGTCAAGAAATTCAGCAATTCGCCAGCTTGGATTCAGATTTCGACCGGTCACTGGGGTGAGAAGCCCGGCTGAGATTACAGAAGTGCTCCGTCCCTCACCAAGATGCAGAAGCCGGAAATTTTGCCCTCTGCTCCAGACACGCCAAGCGAGACAGGTTCCAGCCAATCCCTGCCCGACGATAGTAAGTTGTCCTCGCATGGAGCCTTGTTCTTCTTCTGAAACCCTCGGAAAATTCTCCGTCAGGTAAGAGGCCAAATCAACGGGATTAGTAGACAGGCAATCACTCCTACAAGAATGTTAAGTGGCAATCCAAAGAAGACAAAGTCACGGTAGTTGTATCCTCCTGGCCCGTAGACCAGAAGATTTGTCTGATACCCCATGGGCGTGGCCATCGCAGTAGAGGCAGCGAAGGCGACGGCCATGATAAAGGGTTCCGGCTGACATCCTAGCTTAGCCGCAAGTTCAATTCCCAGCGGAGCGCAAAGGACAGCAGCAGGCTTGTTCAAAATTAAAAGACTCAATGCCGCTGCCATGAAATAAAACACCCATAGTGTCACTCCTGGACCCCACCCTCCTGTGGCCTTGTAGAGCTGCCCTGCCGCAATCTCGAGAGCACCGGTTTGATCCATGGCTGTACCCAGAGCGATCATTCCCGCGATCAGAACCAGAACCGACCAATCGATAGAGCTGTAGGCATCCCGAGCAGTAACCACTCCCGACAAAACGAGAAACGTAGCTCCTCCAAGCGCCAGTACACTGATCGGAGCGAGACCGGTGGCAGCAAGCAGAACCACCATGAGAATGGTTCCCAGCGCAAGAGGAGCTTTATGGGGCTCAACGACCTGATCATGGACCCCCTCAAGCAAGATGAACTCATTCTTTCTCCTTAAACTCTCCAGCGCATCGGAAGTGCCGCGAACAAGTAGAATATCCCCCATCCTTAGTTCGAAGTCAGCAATTTCACGCTGATGGTGCCGCCCACGCCGCTGCAGAGCGAATACCGAAACATCAAAGCGCTGGCGCAACCCAATTTCCCGGCAACTCTGACCAATGAGAGGCGACTCCGGTGCAACCATCAGTTCAAAGAGGGTCATTTCTACCCGTTTCACCTCCGAGCCATCGTCCTCGAGATCAGACGCGATACTGATGGAGTGCTGCCTGTCAAGTTCGAGAATCTTGTTCAGTTCACCACGGATCAGGAGAATATCACCCTCATGAAGAAGCATCTCTGCCTCCAGACGCTGGACACGATCACCTCGAATGAGTTCGGCCACCTTGATCCCCGCTGATGCAAGCGGTGTGTCGGAGAGGTTCTTTCCGATCAGATCTGAATCCAATCCTATGCTTACCTGTGTAATATATTCCTTGGCTTCATCCGCCGACAGGGTTGAGGCAATCGTCGTATGATTGGGCAGAAAGCGCCATGAAAACATAAGCAGGTATGCCATCCCTACCAATACGATAAGGATGCCTACCCCGGTAAACTCAAACATCCCTACGCCAAAACCGATCTCGGCAGCATAGGAAGCGATCAGGATATTCGAAGAGGTCCCAATCAGGGTGCAGCTGCCGCCCAGCATTGAAGCAAACGAGATAGGCATGAGAAACTTGGAGGGACTGGCACCAAGACGCGCACAGACAGTCAGTACTGCAGGTATGAATACAACTACTACCGGGGTGTTGTTAATGAAGGCAGACATGAAGCAAACTGCACAAAGAGCCATCACCATGAACCGCATCGGGCTACCGCGTGAAAAATCTGCCAATTTTGCCCCAAGAGCTCGCACCAGACCACTCCTCATCAGAGCGGCACTCAGTACAAACATAGCCGCAATGGTCACCAGGGCTTCATTACTGAATCCTAGTAGAAGATCCTTTGGCTTTAAGATACCAAGAGCGCCTAGTACGACGATAATCAAGAGACCTACAATATCTGTCCTGACCCGGTCGGTGACAAATAACACAACCGTGAGCAACAATATCACGTATACCACTATTACTTCCCAACTCATTCGTACACCGCTAGGAATGCATCTCCTGCCGTAAGTGGTCAATCTGAACCGCAGCCCACTGCATCATGTTGTGAGAAACGAACCACGCTAGAGCGTGAAATTGGGACTCTGCCTGAGGAAGCTCCGTGGATTTTCGTAAATCACTTTTTCGACAAGCTCACCGGCATGTTGGCGTTTCTTCATCTCCAATGCACACTTGATGACGGCCAGAGGATCAGAAATTCCCCAGTCACATGCCGAATTCATCCAAATGCGCTCCATCCCAAATGTCTCGAGAATGTCGATGGCCCTCCCTGGCGTGCATTTTGACTCAGGATACAGCGTCATCCCCGCCCAGAAGCCCGCATCAAGAGCAATGGCCGCAGTATGCTCTTCGACATGGTCAATAACCACACGATCAGGATTGACCTGAGCGTTTTTCAAAGCGTCCACAATCAAACGTGTCCCCTTGAGCTTATCCTCCAAGTGAGGGGTATGAACGAGGATGGGGAGATCACGTTCCTTTGCGAGAGCGATGTGCTCCTCCAGAATCGTATGCTCGTTTTTCGTATTCTTGTTCAGGCCAATCTCTCCAATCCCGAGCACGGTAGGCTGATCAAGGAATTCCGGAATGATCGACAAGACCTCTCTCCCAAAACCAACATCATCGCTTTCCTTTGGATTGATACAGAGCCAGGTAAAATGAGGGATACCAAATTTTGCAGCTCGGGCAGGTTCATACTGAGTTAACTGACGAAAATAATCTTTGAACCCCTCTACTGATCCTCGGTCGTATCCTGCCCAGAAAGCAGGTTCACAAAGAGCCTCACATCCGGCCTGCGCGATAGTCTGGTAGTCGTCTGTGGTCCGACTGACCATGTGAGCGTGCGGTTCGATATAACGCATGATGTTCTCGGGTGTGCAGGTAAAATTTGAGGCAGTGCTTCCTAGTCCTGCGGTGCACCGTAAGCAAATTGGATCGTAGCGCTTTCCACCGGTTCTGTTGAATGATCAGAAAGTGATTCCAGAACGGCCTTGGCACGGGGTTGATCCCCCGGATTCAACATCGCATCCATAGCCTTGAGAAAGCCTGAATGGCGAAAATCACTTTCTCCCTTGTGACGATCGAGCCGGTCAAGAAACGCGGCAATGTCGATTAACTTGTAGCGAGCATCCATGAAATAGAGGTCGAGGATGTCAGTTTTGCTGGGCATGAGGAGAATGTAGCCACCCTGAAAAGAATTCTGAAGGAGTAATTTGGCATAAAATCTACTGGCTCATTGTCGTTTCCCGGGGAATACAGGTCTGCACATGGGAGAACGTGATTTGGGAATACAACCTTTTGACCTTCTGATGGAGGCTTGGGGGCTCACGAATACGAACTTGGTTGAAACTTCACCAGAGCAGCTCACCCACAAGCAGGTAAGGCGTGCCAGGTCGGGACGCAAGCTCACCCTTAAGATGATGATGAAAATCAACCGCACCTTCAATATCGCCATCTGGTCAAAGCTCGATAATGAGCAGAAGGAACGGTTTATCGAATATGGACATCGAGATCTCTTCTCCTATGCGAAGGGCCACGAGGGCGGATCTCCGGACCCCAACAAAGACCTGGCCGCCGAGATTCGGGGTTGACCACGGCTACGGCCAAGCTTCACTCGGTCCTCCATTCGTGCTTTTATGAAATTTTTCTAATGAAGCGAATCTTGTCATTACTTCGTTCGTACCGTGCATCTTGATCACAACCACCACCTCTCCTACTGCACGAACATTCATCCAGCTGAAACGTGGTCGGAAACGCTGGGCGTGCTGAAAGAGCACACCTTGAAAGTCCGGGATGAGATGTGCCCGGAAGACCAGCCCTATGCGATCGGCTTGCGCCTGTCCGCAGGCGCAGCCAGAGAACTTCTGGAGGGCGAGAATCTTCCATTCTTCAAGGCGTGGCTCTCTGAGCATGGCTGCTATGTCTTCACCATCAATGGATTCCCCTACGGATCTTTCCACGGAACCCGCGTGAAGGAGAACGTCTATCGCCCGGACTGGTCTTCACCGGAGCGACTACTCTACACGAACAACCTGTTCGATATTATTGCTCAACTGGCACCCGAGGGCGTGGAGGGATCTGTTTCAACCCTCCCCGGTTCATTCAAAACCTTCGAAGCTGACGAAGACGCCATCTTCAGGAATCTCGAGGCCTGCGCGCAACATATCGACCTGCTGTCGGAGCGAACTGGACGAGATCTTCACCTCGGGCTGGAGCCAGAGCCTCTCGGCCACTTTGAACACACCCGGGACACTATGGCCTTTTTTGATCGCTTGCTGAATAGCTCTGACGATCCAAACCTGCTTCTCCGCAGAATTGGGATTAATTATGATCCCTGCCACTTCGCCGTAGAATTCGATGATTGTCACACGGCTCTCGATACCTTCAGGGGGGCTGGATTA